>ERZ511473.392-NODE-392-length-76905-cov-5.086856_pt1 | contig 76905 bp, 74 predicted proteins | sample MGYA00374947_ERZ511473 | MGnify/ENA primary metagenome ERZ511473 (study PRJEB26303, sample SAMN06343854) | sediment metagenome | isolation source: hot spring sediment | place: Canada: British Columbia | collected 2012-09-26 ... | reverse complement strand
GTGAGGTCGAACATATCGCTGAGGCGGTACTTGATGAGGGCAATCGCAAGGTGCGTGATGTCGGTGCCGATCCAGCGTCGGTTGAGTTTCTGGGCGGCGACAATCGCCGTGCCGCAGCCGCAGAACGGGTCAAGCACGGTGTCGCCCTCGTTGCTGGAGGCTTGGATGATGCGCTCCAGCAGGGCGATGGGTTTTTGTGTTGGGTAGCCGAGACGCTCGCGGGCATGCGCCCCGATTGGCTGAATATCCGTGATGACATCTTGTATCGGGTTGCCCTCGCTCATCTCTAAGTAGCGTTTGTAGCGTGGCACGCGCCCCCGCGCGGGCCATACGATGTACCCCGCGCTGTCCAGTAAGTCCAGTTTCTCCTGCACGCTCATCTGCTGGCGCGCTCCTTGCCCACCAGTTGCTCCACAAGCGGCTGCGGCACTGCCCAGTGCCTGCCAACCTGCGTGGGGTCAACGCCCCGCCACGGCTTGCCCGAATCGCCTTGGGTGATCCCTGCCCCCGTGAGTGAAACAAGTTGGTAGCGTCCGCGCTCATCTGTGTAGCGGTAGAACCCCTCGATGTAGTCCTTGTCTAGCGGCTCATAGACGCGGTTCCAGAGGTACTGGTCGCTCTTGGTGTTGAACAGGATAATGTCGTGGACGGGTCCCCAGCGTTTCGCGCCGCCGTGTGCGCCTGTCCGCTTCCACACAATCTCGTTCCGAAAGTTGCGCGCCCCGAAAATCACATCCAGCATCACCTTCAGGTAGTGGCTCGCCGTCGAGTCGCAGTGCAAATACAAACTCCCCGTCGGCTTCAGCACGCGATGCAACTCCACAAGGTGCGGCGCCATCATCACCAAGTACGCCGTCAGGTCGTTCCGCCCCAGCGTGCGCACGAACCCCTTCACCAACTCTACCAGCGCGGGCTTGGGGCAGGTCTGGCAGAACTCGTCGTAGGCGCGCTCGCTCTACTGCCAAGTGTCGGTGAAGGCTTTGATTTGCCCCTGCGCGGGTTCGCCCGACTGCTCCCGAAACAGCAGGTTATAGTCGCGGTTGCTGTTGAAGGGCGGGTCGAGGTAGACGAGGTCGATGCACTCGTCGGGCAGGTACTTGCGCATCACCTCCAGATTGTCGCCGTAGTAAAGGGTGTTGCTGGGCATGTGAGGATTGTACCATGCGCGACCTGTCGCCCCGCCTCCCCTTGCATAACCTCACAAACCTGTGGTATAATAGAAGTACCCTTCAGAAAGGAGGCACTATGGCGATGAAGCGAATGACGGTTGTTTTGGTCGTTGCGCTGGCGGGCGCACTGATGAGCGCCAGCGCGCAGGTGTCGTTTCGGCACCTCAAGAGCGTAGACCTTTCGTCGTACTTCCCCACGGGCGGACAGCAGGGCGAATTGGCGTCCGATGTCGCGTTCGACGGGGCGAACCTGTATATCGCGGGGATGTCCACCGCAAACTCGCTGGCGGAACCTGTCGGCGTACTCAAAATCTCGAATGTGCTCTCGCTGGATGTGAACGCTTGGGGCTACACGCAGCTAATTACGCTGACCCAAGCGGGGCAGAGCCGCTGTAGTTATGTCGTCTACCGCGACGGCTTCCTGTATTTGGGCACGGGGCTGGGTGACAGCTCGAATCAAGCAGCGAACACGGGCATCCGCAAGTACGACGCGCAGACGGGCACGCAAGTGTCGGACTGGAACGGCACGGGCGTCGTGCTGCCGAGCGATTTGAGCAACTCCAGCCGCGCCGAGTGCATCGAGATTGACCCTGGCTATCAGGGCAGCGGCGCGTCGCTGGCGGTGCTGGCGCGCGGGCGTGGCATCATCTTCCGCCGCAGTTTCGCCGACGGCAGCGCGCTGCCGAACATCCTCAGCATCCCCTCGCGCGACTGTCAGGGCGGGCAGACCACCACGGGCATGCGCGACATCACCTTCTCGCCCGAAGGCGACGCCTACCTGCGCGTGGACAACAGCATCTTCTACGCCCCGCGCACGGCGGGCAACACCGTGCAAGACGGGCGCGCCTGCCGAATCTTTGACTTCAGCGGCGACAATGCCTTCCAAGTGCTGATTAACATCCACTACCTGCGCACTTCGGCGGGCAACTATCTTCTCTACAACCGTCGCGGCACCTCCACTCCCCTGAACAAAATCTTTGTTGCGACGGGTTCAGGCGCGACTTGGCAGGACTATGCGGAACTCACGGGCGACGAGCCGTTGCCCAACGGCAGCACGCCCAACCTGTTTAGCGGCAATATCTTCAACTTCACCAGCGGGTTCGGTCCCGACCCGTCGCAGGGCGATGTAAACCTGGACGGGATTGTGGACGACGCTGACCTGCTGGCGATTCTGTTCGCGTTCGGTTCCAGCGACGCGGCGGTGGATGTCAACAGCGACGGGACTGTGGACGACGCCGACCTGCTGACCGTGCTGTTCAACTTCGGCAGCAGCCCGCAGGCGCAGTACCTGTTCGTGCTGCACAGCACTATCGGCACGGATCGGCTGGACATCTATCGCGTGGATGTGAACTAAGCCCTCACCCCCTTTGTCCCCCTCTCCCATGATGTGGGAGAGAGGAGCCGCGCGCCCAACTCTTGGAGTGCGGAAGCTTCGCTTCCGCACTCCAAAGTTTGCCCTGTGCGTCGCCCCCCTGCGAGCAGGGGAACCTTAACGAGGGGGGTCAATTTCACCCGCGCTGGTCGATAGGCACGAACTGCAGGTCGCGCGGTCCGTTGTAGTCGCTGCGCGGGCGGATGAGGCGGTTGTTGTCGTGCTGTTCGATGATGTGTGCTGACCAGCCCACAATGCGCGCCGCTGCGAAAATCGGCGTGTAGAGCGGGATAGGGATGCCCATCATGTAGTAGATCGCCGCGGCGGGGAAGTCCACATTCGGGTAGAGGTTCTTCTCGCGCAGCATCACGCGCTCCATCGTCTCTTGGATTTGGTAGAGGTCGGTGCGCCCTGTCTGCTCGGCGACTTGGCGCACATAGTCTTTGAGGATGACCGCGCGGATGTCGCCCGTTTTGTATTCGCGGTGTCCGAAGCCCATGATACGCGCTTTTTGGGCGAGTTTCTCCAGCACCCACGCTTCGGCGCGTTCGGGCGCGCCGATGTCGAGCATCGCTTCCATCGCGGCTTCGTTCGCGCCGCCGTGCAGGGTGCCGCGCAGTGCGCCAATTGCGCCCGCCACCGCCGAATAGATGTCCGCCAGCGTGGAGGCAATCACCCGCGCCGTGAAGGTGGAGGCGTTGTAGCCGTGTTCGGTGTAGAGGATGAAGGTGAGGTTCATCACCTGCGCGTGCAACGGTTCAGGCTCGCGGTCAAACAACATGTAGAGGAAGTTGGCGGCGTGCCCCAAGCGCGGGTTCGGCTTCACAGGCTCCTGCCGTTGCAGGATGCGGTAGCCGTTGGCGACCAGCGTCGCCATGCTGGCGGTGAGGCGGATTGCCTTTTTGAGGTTCGCCTCGTGCGAGTGGTCGTCGGCGTGGGGGTCGAGCATGCCCAGCGCGGCGATGCCCGCCTGCAGCGCCGCCATCAGGTTGCCCCGATGGGGCAGCGCGCGCAGCACGGCGTAGACCTCGGCGGGCAGCTCGCGGTCGGCGACCAGCTCCGCCTTGAACGCCTCCAGCTGGGCGCGGGTCGGCAGCGCGCCCATCAGCACCAGGTAGGCGACCTCCTCGAATTCGCAGTGTTGCGCCAAGTCGCGAATATCGTAGCCGCGATAGATGAGGCGGTTCTCGGCGGCAATCACATCCGAAATCGCGCTGACGCCCGCCGTCACGCCTTCCAAGCCTGGACGATAGGGAACAATCTCTTTATCGCTCATCGTTGCCTCCAAATCTGTGGCGACTTCGCCTGTGTCGCGCGTATAGGATACCCTATCGACACCCCGCGCCGAACTGGAACAACACCTCCAGCAGGTCGGCGTCGTCCACTGTGCTATCGCCGTTCACATCGGCGTCCAGCAAAGAGCCTGACCGTCCGAAGTCGAACAGCACGCGCAGCAGGTCGGCGTCGTCCACGCAGCCGTTGCGGTCGATGTCGGCGCGCAGCAGCGACTGCTCCGTGTTGAGCGCGTAGGCGACGCGCACGGTCGCTGTAGTGAACGGCTGCAGTTGCAGCGTCCACTGGTACGCGCCCGTGAAGTCGCCCTCGAAGGGCAGGTCGCCGTCGGTCAAATCGTCCGCCTGGGCGTTCGTTAGCCGATCGATAATCTGCGGGTGCGGGGCGACTTGCCAGTGCGTGTAGGGTACAAGCGCGCTGAAGCGGCAGAAGTCGTTGAGGGTCTCCACGCGAATCTGTTCGCCCTCCCAGCGTGCCTGATTCGTCGTCGCGCCGCTGAGGTCGATGTCGGCGTAGTGATACAGGTGGATTACGCGCGGGCTGAACTGGAAGTTGATTACGAGCAGGTCGGCGTACAACACGCTCTCGCCGTCCGCCGTCGCGCGGAGGTCGTACTGCTTGGCGAGGATGAGCCCCTCTTCGAGGTACGCCATCATCACATGGTCGGGCGTCGCTTGGTCGTAGTAGTAGAAGTTGCTGGGCGCAAGTTCGCGCGTGTGCGTCCCCTCCACGCGATACCACCAGCCCATTTGGTAGAGGTGGTCTCTGCCGTTATGCAGCCAGTCCGCGTTGTTGAACGGGTTGCGGGTGGGGCTGCCGCTGAGCCGTCGCAGGCGGAACTCGGCGTTCGCGCTTTGCAACACAATCTCGCTGGGCAGCGGAGCGCTCACGCGCAACCGATAGTAGCCGCCCCAGAAGGCGTAGCCGCGCACGAACACATAGTAGGTTCCGCGCGGCGCAAGTGGAATCTGCACCTCCGACGCGCCAGGGTTCATCGGATCCCACTCCGAGTCGTCGTTGTCGTAGGTCTGTCCGTTGGGCGCGACAACGCGAATCTGTGTATCCACATAGGTCTGCGTGCGAATGGTCAGCGTCTGCCCCGTGTTGTCCAAATCAAACCGATAGACATCGATGTCGCCCCCGCCGTAACTTAGGAAGCGGTACTCCTGCGTAATAATCTCGCCGCCAGAGAGCCGCCCCAAATATATGGAACGCTCAGGGGTGTCGTTCGGCTCGGTGGGGTCCTGGTCGGGCGCGACAGTGCCTGGAAAGACGCGCAGGGCATAGCGGGCGCGCCCCAGATTGAAGTAGTAGGCGACCTCCGCGATGTAGGTTCCCGCCTCCAGATTCACCGTGACGCCCGACGCGAGTCGGTTCAGGCGCGTGTCGGAGTTGCCGTCGTTGTCATTCTCGGCAATTAGTGCGCCGCTGGCGTCATAGAGGCGCAGCGTTGTATCGAGGTTCGTGTCCACCCGTATCGAGTAGGTTCCCGCTTGCGCCACTTGGAAGCGGCAGCAGTCGCGTTCGCCGACGGGCAACAGCATCGCGTCCCAGACCACGAAGCCGCGCGCGCGGTTCACAGACGCGTCGATGACCTGCGGCGCGCTCAGACTGTCGTTCGGCTCCTGTTCCAAGTAGGGCGTCATCTGCACTTGCGCCAGTGCGCACGCAAGAGTCGCGCTAATCCCTGCCAAAAAGGCTGCCTTTCGTCGCATAGTAGCCTCCAAAGTGAGGTGAGTGGGTTTATCGAGCCGCATGCACTTTTGAGATGCGGCGCAGACGCTCTTTCGCTCCGCTCAGTAGCAGTCCTAATCTCTATGACTTTGCAGGGCGCGATTGCCGCGCCCTGTCGTATGCCAACTTTATGAGGCGCGTTCCCGTTCCTGTTGCACCAGCACGCGCCGTAAGATTTTACCCGACGGCGATTTCGGGATTTGCTCCACGAACTCGATGCGTCGGATTTTTTTGAATGGGGCGACGCGCGCGGCGACATACGCCATCAGTTCCTCGTCGGTTGCCGCGCCTTTGAGGACGACGAACGCTTTGGGCACTTCGCCCGCTTCGGGGTCGGGGCTGGGGATGACCGCCGCGTCCGCAACCGCGGGATGGGTCAGCAACACCGCCTCCAACTCGGCAGGCGCAATCTGCAGCCCTTTGTATTTGATCATCTCTTTCACGCGATCGACGATGTAGAAGTAGCCGTCCTCGTCGACATAGCCGACATCGCCCGTGCGCAGCCAGCCGTCGGGCGTGAGGGTTTGCGCGGTCGCCTCAGGGTTGTTGAGGTAGCCCTTCATCACCTGCGGACCGCGAATCCAGATTTCGCCCTCCTCGCGTATGCCGAGCGGGTTGCCCGTCTCCAGGCTCACGACGGCGCACTCGGTGTTAGCAATCGGCACGCCCGCCGAGCCGAGTTTGATGCGCGCGGGGTCTTCGGGGTTCACATGCGTCACGGGGCTGGTCTCGGTCAGCCCGTAGCCCTGCAGCACGATGCAGCCGATGCGCTCCGCGCACGCCTGCGCCAACTCCGCGCTGAGCGGCGCCGCGCCCGACATGATAATCCGTAGGTGCGACAGGTCGTAGTTGTCCACAATCGGGTGCTTCGCCAGCGCGAGGATAATCGGCGGCACGAGGTTCGCCCGCGTGATCTGGTAGTCCTGCAGAATCTTGAGGAACTGCTCCAAGTCGAACCGAGCCATCGTGACGATCGTCATGCCCTTATACAGGCACAGGTTCAGGATGACCAGCATGCCGTAGATGTGATAGAACGGCAGCACGGCAATCGCACGCTCATCTGGCTGTAGGTTCACGCCCGACCCGAGCACCTGCACCATGTTCGCCACGAGGTTGCGGTGGGTGAGCATCACGCCTTTGGGCAGCCCCGTCGTGCCGCTGGAGTAAGGCAGCACGACCAGGTCTTCAGCGGGGTTGAGGGCGACTTCGGGCGGTTCGGCGTCGGCGAGCAGTTCGGTGAACGGCGTTGCGCCGTCGCCCTCGCCAATCACGAACACCTCCTGCACGCCCGCCTGCTGCGCCGCAGGAATCGCCTTCTCCAGCAGCGGTCCGACCGTGATGAGGAACTTCGCGCCCGAATCGCGCAACTGGTACGCCAACTCGTCGGCGGTGTAGAGCGGGTTCGCGGTAGTGACCACGCCGCCCGCCAACGCGACGCCGTGATACGCCAGCGGGTATTCAGGCAGGTTCGGGCTGTAGAGACCGACCACTTCGCCTTTGCGCAGCCCGCGCTTGGCAAGGTTGCCCGCCACGCGCCGCACGCCCCCATACAACTGCGCGTAGGTGAGTGTGCGCCCCGTGTGCCCGTCGATCATCGCGGGCTTGTCGCCGTACTGCAACGCATGCTGATAGACCATCTGGGCGACCCCAACCTCGGGAATCGCCACATCCGCATAAGGACTCTTGAACACCATCGCCGTACCTCCGCTTGTCATATATGCTAAAAACTGCACATTTCCTGCATGGCTAACGGGTACAATTTGAGCGTGATCCTGGTGATTGGCGGCGCGGGCTACATCGGCTCGCACATGGTCAAGTACCTGCAGCACAAAGGCGAGTCGGTCGTCGTGCTGGATAACTTTTCGACGGGGCATCGCGGCGCGCTGAGGGGCGCAACGCTGGAGCAGGGCGACCTGCGCGACTTGGAGACGCTGCTGCAGGTGTTCCGCAAGTATCCCATCGAGTGCGTGATGCACTTTGCGGCGTATATTTTCGCGGGCGAGTCGATGCGCGACCCCGCGAAGTATTACGACAACAATGTGCTGGGCTGCCTGCGGTTGATGGAGGCGATGCGCATCGGGGGCGTGTCGCAGATGATTTTCTCCTCCACGGCGGCGGTCTACGGCGAGCCTGTGGAGGTTCCTATCCCCGAAACGCACCCGCTTGCGCCCGCGAACACCTACGGCGAGACGAAGCGCGTGATGGAGGGCATGCTGCGCTGGTACGGGCAGGCGTATGGCATCCGCTCGATTGCGCTGCGCTACTTCAACGCGGCGGGAGCAGACCCCGACGGCGAACTGGGCGAAGACCACCGCCCCGAAGAGCATCTGATTCCGCTCACGCTGTTTGCCGCGCTGGGCAGGCGCGAGTCGATATCCGTATTTGGCACAGACTACGACACGCCCGACGGCTCGTGTATTCGCGACTATGTGCATGTGTGGGACTTGTGCGAGGCGCACTACTTGGCGTTGGGGCGACTGCGGGCGGGCGCGCCCAGCGATGTGTATAATCTCGGCAACGGGCAGGGCTACTCGGTGCTGGAGGTGATTCGCGCCGCAGAGCAGGTGGTCGGCAAGCCGATTCCGACGGTGTACGCGCCGCGTCGCGCGGGCGACCCTGCGCGGCTGGTCGCCTCGTCCGAGAGAGCCAAGCGCGAACTCGGCTGGCAGCCGCGCTACCCCGCCTTAGAGACGATGATCGAACACGCCTACCGCTGGTTCCTTGCGCACCCGCACGGGTACGGCTAAGCGCGGCAGGTTTCACAACTCGTAGTTGCTCGCCGTCAGGTTAAACTCCAGCCGTTTGCCCGCGCGCTCGACGGTCAGTTTCAGCGGTCGCCCGACGCGCGTGTAGGAGAGCCGATCGACCAGCTGCTTCTCCGTCCAGTTCGCAGGCGACTGCCCGTCGATCAGCACGATTTTGTCGCCTGCCTTGACGCCTGCCATATCTGCATCGGACATCGGCATCACCCAGCGCACGATGAGGTCTTTGCCCTGCTTGCGCCACCAGATGCCGTAGCCCGCGTTGTCCGCGGCGCGCTCCGACGCCGTGTTCGGCTGCCACACCATCACCTCGCGGAAGTAGTTGTAGGTCACCTTGTAGTGGCGCATGATCGGCACGCCCAGCAACCCGTGGCGCGTCATCAGCGCGGTCACCGAATCGGAACGCGCATTCTCCGAGAGTTTATGGTAGGCGTACACCGAGTTGAACTGCAGCGGTCCCAAGCGCATGCGGTTGATACGGTACACGCGCAGGTCGCCCGTGAAGAAGCTGTATTCGTCGCCCTCGAAGAACTCACCCAACCGTTTGTACCACTGCTCGATGGTCATCGCGGGTCCGTCCGCCTTGTCGTGCCTGTAGGATGGGGGCAGCAGGTTGGTGGACGCGCCCGTGTCGACAATCATTCGAATCGGCTGCTCTTTTTGCCCGACGGTCATGGTGACCATCACATGGTCGCCCGCCATCTCGAAGGGGATGACTGTGCCTTCGGGCAGTGGGGCGTCGTGCGGCTCGAAGGTGATGGTGCGCTCAGCGAAGTTGACGGTGGTCTGGAACGCGGCGATGGTCTCGCGCCCCAGTAGCCCAATCACGCGCTTGCCCTCGATGGTGTCGTCGCCGACAGGGGTGCGCCAGACCGCCCCGCCGCTAATCACGATATCGCGCACTTCCGCCTCGCCCACCTTGAGGCTCTTGACCCGCACGCGATACGACGGGAACGCCCCGTACACCATCGTCGCCCAGTAGTCGCTGTTGGGAATCCGCTCCAGCCCCGCCTCTTTCACGATGGAGTCGTCGATCCAAGTGCTGGACGCGCCCGTGTCGTAGATAATCCAGTAGGGACCCTTGCCGTTGAGCCAGATTTGCACATAGAGCGAGTTGGTGCTGAACTTGAAGGGCACTTTGACGGGCAGGTTGTCGCGCACGGTGGGCGGGGTTCCGTGCGGGGGTCGCTGGAACAGCGCGTCGGCGAGCTCGGTCTGCGCGTCGACGGCGGTCATCACATAGGTCGCTGCCTGCCTGCCGTCTACATACATGCGCGTCTCGATGGGCATCGTGACCTCGCCCTGCGGGGTCTGCACGGCGCGCTGCCCGTGATAGACCACCCCGACGCGACTGATTTTGTCCGTCTCGTAGTCCACCTGCTGGTACTCCATGCCGACGATTTGGTTCTGCTCGTTGAGGAAGCAGTGCAGTTTGTTGTCGGGCTTTTGGGGCAGGTGGCGTTGGTGGTCGGGTTCGGGCAGTTGTACGGTGATTCGGTAGGCGGGGCGTCCGTCGGGCAGTTTGCTGTCCTCGCCGCCGACGAGCGTCCCGACCGAGAGCCAGTGCGGGATCAGCACGAAGTGCGTATACAGCGTGTCCTTGACGGCGGCTTCGTCCTCTTGGGCGATGCTGGAGCTGAGGTACTCGTTTTTGCGCCAGCCCTTGCTGCCGTCGAAGCCCGTGATGAACTCGTCGTCGCCGTAGCGGATTTCGGTGAGCCGCTTGGTCTCTTTGATATACAGCGTGCGCTTGGCAGCGCTTTTGCCGCCGTACTCGCTGGTGATGTCGTAGTTGATTTTGACGCCGCGCTGGGTGAGGGCGCGATAGGCGTCGCCGCCGTGCTGGGCAATCGCCTGCTGGAACCGCGTCGCCGCGTCGTTGCCCAACGCGCACCCAAGGAGCAGTAGGAACCCAATAACCCCAGAAAGCCGATGCATCGCAAAACCTCCAGCGTAGATAATACCCGAATCCGTAGCGTGCGGGGCGCGGCTGACCTATCGGGTATACTTTGGGCGATGACCGACCCGCTGGTGATTGCTGGCAAGCCGTTCCGTTCGCGCCTGATGGTGGGCACGGGCAAGTATCCTGACCCCGACACGATGCGCCGCGCGATTGAAGCGTCAGGCGCGGAAATCGTCACGGTCGCTCTGCGCCGCATCGACTTAGACGCGCCGAAACGCTCAATCTTGGACGAGCTGGACTGGAGCCGCTACCAGATTCTGCCGAACACGGCGGGCTGCCGCACGGCGGAGGAGGCGGTGCGCGTGGCGCGACTGGCGCGCGCGATGGGGCTGAGCGACTGGATCAAGGTCGAGGTCGTGCCCGACCCGAAGTACCTGCTGCCCGACCCCATCGGCACTTACGAGGCGTGCAAGGCGCTGGTGGACGAGGGCTTCGTGGTGCTGCCCTACATCCCCGCCGACCCCGAGCTGGCGAAGCGGTTGGAGGCGATGGGCTGCGCGACGGTGATGCCCCTTGCCGCGCCGATTGGCACAGGGCAGGGCTTCGCCGTCGGGCTGGAGCCGATACGGATTATCGTCGAGCAGGCGCAAGTGCCCGTGGTGGTGGACGCGGGGCTGGGCGCGCCGTCGGAAGCCGCGCTGGCGCTGGAAATCGGCTGCGACGCCGTGCTGGTCAACACCGCCATCGCCAAGGCGCAAGACCCTGTTTTGATGGCGGAGGCGTTTCGGCTGGGCGTGGAGGCGGGGCGGATGGCGTACCGCGCGGGGCGCATCCCGAAACTGCCCTACGCCTCCGCCTCCAGCCCGCTGGAAGGGATAGTGGGGTCTAACCCCTGAACTGAACAGACACCCTTTCCGCGTGCGGTGGGGGATTACACTAACTGCGCTGCCAGAGTTCGCAAAAGTGAGCGGTTGAACCCCCTCCTTCAGGTTCCCCCTGCGAGCAGGGGGAACCGAGTCTGGGTGGTTCCCCTCGCGAAGCGGGGGGAACCTAAAGGAGGGGGGCGATTATGAACTCAATAGTATTATGCCGAACCCGACACTGATGTTGGTGCTGCCCTACACGGCGCAGACCGACCCTGCGCGGGCGGTGTGGGTCGCCGAGCGCGCGCTGCAGGGCGGGGTGAACTGGGTGACGCTGCGCGTGCGCGAGTTGCCCGCGCGCCTTGCGCTCGATGTCGCCCTCGAACTGCGCCGCCTCACGCGGGCGCACGGCGCATGGCTGGGCGTGAACCCGTACCCTGCGCCGGCGGAGTGGGCACAAGCCGACGCGCTGCACCTGCCCGAAGCCGCGCCGCCCTACACCCCGCCCGACCCGATGTGGCTGGGCAGGTCAGTACACAGCGTGGACGCCGCGCAGCGCGCCGAAGCCGAAGGCTGCCGCTACCTGCTGGTCGGCGCGATGTTCCCTACCGCCAGCCATCCTGACCAACCGCCTGCGGGCATCCCGCTGCTGCGCGCCGTGCGCGAAGCCGTATCAATCCCGCTGATTGCGATTGGGGGCATTACCCCAGAGCGCGTCGCCGCATGCGTGCAGGCAGGGGCGCAGGGCGTCGCCGTGCTGTCAGGAATCACGGACGCGCTCGACCCCGCCGACGCCGCTACACGCTACTGGGCGGCTTTGCGCGCGTGTGCAACTTGATGTTCAGCACCTCCACCGCCAGCGAGAACGCCATCGCGAAGTAGGTGTAGCCCTTCGGGATTTTGTAGCCGAACCCCTCGCCCATCAGGTTGAACCCAATCAGCACCAGAAACGCCAGCGCCAGCACCTTCAGCGACGGGTGCGCGTCAATCACCCGACTGACGCTGCCCGCGAACGCCATCATAAACACAATCGCAATCAGCACAGCGACAATCATCACCCACAACTCGCGCGCCAGCCCCACCGCCGTAATCACCGAATCGACGGAGAACACCAAGTCCACCAGCACAATTTGGAAGACAGCCAGCCCGAAGGTGAGCCGCTTGGGAACCTTGACCCCGCTCTGCGCGACTTCGATTTTGTGGTGAATCTCGTAGGTCGCCTTGCCCATCAGGAACAGCCCGCCTGCAATCAGAATCAGATCGCGCCCTGAAAACTCGTTGCCCAGCACGGCAAACAGCGGCGATTCCAAGCGCATAATCCAAGTAATCGAGAGCAGGAACACCAAGCGCAGCAGGAACGCCAGACTCAACCCAATAAACCGCGCCTTCGCCCGCTGTTCAGGCGGCAACTTGTCGGTCAGAATGGAGATGAAGACGATGTTGTCGATCCCCAGCACAATCTCCAGCGCTGCGAGCGTCAGTAGCGCGACCAATGCTTCCATGCCGATGTGTGATTATACCCGTCGGGGTATCCTATGGGCGTGCGCTGGCAGATTTTGGGCGAGTCGGAGCGTCCGCGTTCGGGCGCGTTTGTGGCGGTTGCCGTCGTCAGAGACGACATGACGGCGACGCTGGTGCGCGACCACCTGCGCCTGCACGGAATCGCCGCGAACTACCCGCCAACAACCCATGTCTGGCGCATGAGTGAGACCTACCTTTGGGTTCCCATCGACGATGAGGCGGATGCGGTGGCGTTGTTGCGCCAGTTGGCGCAGGAGTGGTACACGGAGCCGTAGATGCGAGTGGCGGTGATTGGCGCGGGTTCGTGGGGCACGGCGTTGGCGTGGCTGCTGGGGCAGAAGGGATTGCCCGTGTACCTGTGGGGGCGCGACGCGGAGCAGATTGCCCGCATTGCCGCCGAGCGAGTCAACCGTCGCTACCTGCCCGAAGCGCGCCTGCCCGACACGGTTGCGCCCACCACCGAGACCGCCCCGTTGCAGGCGTGCGCGGTTTGGGTGCTGGCGGTTCCGTCGGGCGCGCTGCGCGAGGCGTTGCGCCTGTGCCCGCCGCCCGACGCCACGCTGATTATCGCCGCCAAGGGGCTGGAGCCAGACACGGGCAAACTGCTGACGCAGGTGGTGTGCGAGGCGTCGGGCAACCGCGAGGCGCACACGGCGGTGCTGTCGGGACCGAACCTCGCGGTGGAGTTGGTGCGCGGTGCGCCGACCGCCAGCGTCGCTGCCTCCCGTAGCCTCGCCTGCGCCGAGCAGGTGCAGGAGTTGCTGATGACCCCGCCCATCCTGCGTGTCTACACCAGCGACGATGTGGTCGGCGTGGAGTTGGGCGGCGCTCTCAAAAATGTGTACGCCATCGGCGCGGGGATCAGCGACGGGCTGGGCTTTGGCGACAACACGAAGGCGACGCTGCTGACGCGCGGGCTGGCGGAGATGATGCGCTTCGGCGCGGCGATGGGCGCGCGCCCCGAAACCTTCATGGGGCTGACGGGCGTGGGCGATTTGTTCGCAACCGCCGTGAGCCGCTTGAGCCGCAACTACCGCTTCGGCAGGGCAATCGCCGAGGGCAAGACCGTCGACGAGGCGCGCGCCCTGCTGGGGCAGGTCGCCGAGGGCTACCCGACCGCGCTGGCAGCGCAGATACTGGCGGCGCAACTCGGCGTCGAGATGCCCCTGCTGCACGCGATTGCCGACATCCTCACGGGCAGGCGCGCGATCCCCGACGCGCTGCAAGGCTTGATGACCCGCCCGCCCAAGGGCGAGCGCGAGTTCCGCTTCACCGCGCTGTAGACGCCAGCGGGCACTCGACGCGTACGACGCCCGCGCGGTCGTGGCGAGCCGTCAGGCGCACCGTGCCGCCTTGTGGCGCATGCACGACCCACTCCACCTTCGCGCGGTCGTCGGTTGTGTCCGTATTCCACACGCTGGCGGCGGACGGCTTGTAGGCGCGCCCTTCCAGTTGCCCCAACTCCTCGCGCGGCTTGCCCAGCTGCAGCGTCGCCCCGTCAGGCAGCTCGATCTCGGCAATCACCCCGCGCACGAGCTTCTTCTCCAACGCCTTCTTGGTGATGTAGGTCGGCAGCCAGCCCGTGTTTTGCACCACCAAGCGCACCTTGTAGAGCGCGTCGCCCAACGGCTCCACCGTCGCCTCGTACACCGCCAGCTTCGGCGCAATCAGCAGGTGCCACACCAGCCAGTCGGGGAACAGCGCGACCTCCTTCTCCAGAAACTCAGGCGGCGGGTTGCGCCACGCATACAGCATATCCCAGCCGCCGAGTTCCACCCTGCCCAGCTGCGGATGCTCGAACGGATACCAGTCCACATAGCCCCTGCCGCCCAACGCTTCGTCGCTCCACTTCAGCAGTTTCAGGTCGTCCTCGACGGGATGCTCGCGATACCAGTCGATAAACTTGAGGTCGGTGATGCCCGCCTGCTGTTGGGGGCTCCAAATCTCCACCGTCCACGCGAACACGCCCCTGTGGTCGTACATCCAGTCGTCGAACACGCCTGAGATGTATTCCTTTGGGTGGTACTTGAAGTCGTGATAGACCGAGATATTGGGGTAGCCCGTGATTTCGGTGCCCTTCGCGCCGATTTTCTGGTAAGTCCACAGGTCTTCGGCGGGGAAGGCGTCGTCAGGTTGGTGGCTGTAGGGGCGCAGCAGCACGCCGCTCCAAGTGTGGAAGGTCACTCCGCCCGTGATGTTGGGGTGCTTGGCGATGAAGTCCACAATCGCGCGCACCTCTGGCTCGGAGGTGGGGTAGGGACCCGCGCCGCTCTGTTCGTGTTCCTGCCGCCAGTTGCTGGGGAAGTTGCGGTTGAGGTCTAAGCCCTCTTTTCTGGGCTGGATAGTGAGGATGGCGGGGTCGAACGGCTCGTCGAATCTGCCTTCGGGCAGGATGCGGTAGTATTCGCCGCCCACTTCGTCGGGGTCGCGCCGAATCATCAGGCGCGGTTCGTCGGGATGTTTTTTCCAGTTGCCGTTCGGGTCAGGAATGCGCATCATCAGCATGCGCCCGTCGCCGTCGATGTCTTCGGTCACCAGCCCGCCGATGGGGTCTTCGTCGTAGGGGTAGGGGCGCGTGCTGGAACGGATGATTTTGGGTTTGTCTGCCAGCGCCCACTCCGCGCCGTCGGGGTTCACGCGCGGGCATATGTAAAACGCGCGGGTGTCCAAGCAGCGCGTGATTTTCTCGTGTGACCCGTACTCGCGCGTGAGGCGGTGAATCAGGTACAGGCATGCGGACGAGGGTGAGACTTCGCTCGCGTGAATGTTGCCGTCCACCCACAGCGCGGGCTTCTCCTCGGCGGGACCCGTTGCGAAATTCGTCAGGGTCAGCAGCCAGATGTCGCGCCCCTCGTAGCTTTTGCCGATGCTCTCGATGCGCACGAGTTGCGGATACTCCTCAGCGAAGGCATGCAGAATCCGCGTCAGTTCGTCATACCGATAGTAGGCGTCGAAACGCACTTGTGGCATAGTCGTTCTCTCCTATATGTCAGGCGCGCGTTGCGCCTCAATTGTGAAGCTTAGCCCCATCGCGCTAATCGTCCCTGTGAGGCGGTCGCCCGCGACGGTCGCGTTCACGGTTAGGCTCATCCCGCTCACCTCCAGCGTGATGGTGAGCGTGTCGCCGTCGGGCGCGGCGATGCTGAACTCCTGCGCGCCCAGCGGCGTCTCCAGCGTGCCACGCAGCTGGTTGCCCTCCTGACGGATGCGCAGGGTGAACGGCACGCCTTCGGGAGGCAGCGGGTCGCCGCCGGTGATCGTGCCGCGCCAAGTGCCTGCAAAGCGCGTCGGCGCACTCGGTTGCGGCGCGTCGGATGAGCGCTCCGACGGCTCCTCGCGCTTGCGCTCGTCGAACACCGACTCGGCGCGCAGCCCCTTCAGGTACTCCTGACGCTCGCGCTCCAGTTCCTCGCGCCAAGCGCGGTCGCGCTCACGGTCGAAATACAACACGCCGTCGACGAAGGTCTTCTCGCATACGGCGTAGCCGCTGAGCGGGTGGTCGCTCCAGAGCGCAAGGTCGGCGTGCTTGCCGACTTCGATGGAGCCGACATAGCGTTCGACGCCGAGCTGCTTGGCGACATTGAGCGTCACGAACTTGAGCGCGTCCACTTCGGGCACGCCGCCGTACTTGACCGCTTTGGCAGCTTCGGTGTTCATGCGTCGCGCCAGCTCGTTGCTGTCGGAGTTGAAGCTCACCACCACCCCGCGCTCCCACATAATCGCGCCGTTGTGCGGGATGGCGTCGTACACTTCGATTTTGTACGCCCACCAGTCGGAGAACGACGACGCGCCCGCGCCGTGCCGCGCAATCTCGTTGGCGACCTTGTAGCCCTCCAGCACATGTTGCAGCGTGCCCACACGCACGCCGAACTCCTCGCACACGCGCAGCAGCATCAGAATCTCGTCTTGGCGGTAGCTGTGGCAGTGAATCAGCCGCTTGCCCTCCAGGATTTCGACCAGCGCGTCCAGTTGCAGGTCGCGTCTGGGCGGCAGCGGGCGCTTGCCCTGTCGGTACTCCTGCCAGTGGCGTTTGTAGTCCAGCGCGGCGAGGAACCGCTCGCGCATCACCTGTTCCACGCCCATGCGCGAGGCGGGGTAGCGCGTGCTGCCGGGCGTGCGGAAGTTGGAGCGCTTCACATTCTCGCCCAGCGCGAACTTGATGCCGCCAGGCGCCTCCTTGAAAATCATCGCGTCGGCGGTCTTGCCCCAGCGCCACTTGACCACGATGCTCTGCCCGCCAATCACATTCGCCGAGCCGTGCAGCATCAGCGCGCTCGTGACCCCGCCTGCCAACTGGCGGTAGATGTTCACATCGTCGGGGTTGATGACATCTTGGATGCGCACTTCGGCGGTGCAGACATTCGTGCCCTCGTTCACGCCGCCGCTAATCGCCGTGTGCGAGTGGCAGTCCATCAGCCCAGGCGTGAGGTGCTTGCCCGTGCCGTCGATGATGCGGGCGTTGGGCGGCGCGGTGAGGTTCCTGCCCACCGCCGCGATTCTGCCGTCCACGACCAGCACATCGGTGTTGGGCAAGGGCTTCTCGTGCGCCATCGTCCACACGGTGGCGTTGCGGATGAGCCATGTGTTGTGTTCGTCGGCGGGCGGGGGCATCAGCGGTGTGAGTTTCACACGGGGCATGGTGGGCGTCTCGTCGGACGCGCTGGCTTGCTCCGTGCGCTCGGCGGACGGCTGCGTGGGCTGTTCGCGCGGGGCGTCTTGGCGCGGGGGCACGCCCGCCGTGAGGTGGTCGGTGTATTCCGCCTCGCAGGCGTGCGCCTCGTGGTCGTGGCTGTGCATGTGGGTCAGCGTGCTGCCGTGCGCGTGGTGGAAGCAGCAGGAGGCTTCCAGCAGGCTGGCGGTGTTCTCGGCGTCCCAGTCGCGCGGGCGGCGGAACGCTGGAGTGGCAGGCGCGCTCGCCGCCTGCGACGCCTCGCTCACCTTGAACCGCTTGCCGTCGGCGAAAGCGAACTCGATACGGGCGCGCGGCTCGAACAGCTCGCCCCGCACCACCACGAAGCTCGCCGTCTTGCCCACCGCCAAGTCGCCGAAGCGGTTCTGGACGCCCAGAATCTCGGCGGGGGTCAGCGTCAGCGCGCGCAGCGCGGCGTCTTTGGGCAAGCCGTTGGCAATCGCCGTGCGGAGGTTGCGCAGCAGCCGCTCTGGGTCGCCCAGCCCCTCGGTGGTGAACGCGAAGCGCACGCCCTTCTCGTGCAGGATCGCAGCGTTCTGGTACGCCAGTGCGCGGTTGCGCAGGCTGGTCAGCGTCGGCGGGCTTAGCGGGTCGTAGCTGCGCAGCGGTTCGGGCATCTCAAGGCTCAGCAGCACGGGGATGTCGCGCCGCTTGAGTTCGTCGGCGACTTTAGCGGCTTCCAGCCCGCCCACGATGATGACGCGCAGGTTGAACTCGTCGGCGATGCGCAGCACGCGGCGGATGTCCTCAGCGTTGTTGGCGAGCGCCAGCAGGGGCGTCTCGCGCCGTAGCACGGGCTGCAACGCCTCCAGCGCGCGGTTCATCGCGGGGCGCGGCTTGCCCGCAGGGTCGCGCTGGTAGGCGTCCCACACCTGCTGCTGGTGCTGCGCGTCATAAAAGGTCTGGCGCACGAGCGCGATTGCTCCCATCAGCGAGCTGGGGTAGCCGCCTCCGCCTTCGAACGCCCCGCGCCCGCGCAGGTTCAGCACCACGCCGACTTGGGGCACAATCACCAGCTCTGCGGGCGTACCCGTGCCCGTGCTGATCACTGCGCTCTGCCCGCTCATGATGCCGTGCGGGGGCGCGATGTGCGCCGCCACAAAGCCCGCGCGTCGCCAGCGCGCGAGTTGCGCCGAGTCGGGCTGCATCAACACCGTCGCCTGCCGTTCGGGGCGGATCTGCGCGTTCGGGTGCGTGTTCCCGCGCTCGTAGCTGGCATACGCAGGGTCGTTCGCCTGCGCGGGCATGCCCAAACTCGCGAAAGCGTCGATGAAGCCGGGGTACACCGTGTGCCCGCTGGCGTCGATGACCTCCGCATCGGCGGGGATGGGCGTCTCGCTGCCGCCAATCGTCGCAATTATGCCGTTGCGCACGACCAGCACGCCGTTCTCAATCGGCGGCGCCGTGTTGGACACGATTTTTGCACCGCGCAGCGCGTACACCTCGGGCAACCGATAGGGCGTATCCTGCGCCCACGCGATAACGCCTAAGAGCAACCAACTGACCAACCAGCAGAATCCTCGCATCACGGCAGGGTGTTCGACGGCGCGGCGCGGGTTCCTGCCGTAATCCCCGTCGCTTCAGGCTGATAGGGGTACACTGCTTGGGTTCGCTGTGTGGGGAACAGACGCGCTTTTTTCGCCCTTACCCCCAGCCCTCTCCCACTGCGTGGGAGAGGGGTGAGCCGCACGCGGACATATTTGGAGTGCTGAAGCGCAGCTTCAGCATCAGGCGGAAGCTCCGCTTCCGCACTCCATAATCCCCCCTCGCCCGCGTGGCGGGAGAGGGGGACAAAGGGGGTGAGGGCAAAAAGGTTCGTCGCCCGTTCACGCCCGCGCGGGGAGAGAATCGCCCCTGCCACAGAGATTTCTGCCAAGCCGTTGACCCTTGTCAGGGCGCTCACGGCGGGTCAAATCACCGCGCCCTCCGTGTAGGTGCCGTAGACCTCTTTGAGCGCGTTGACCATCTCGCCGAGCGTCGCGTAAGCCTTGATGGCGTTCAGGATGGGCACCATCAGGTTCTCCTCGCGGCGCGCGGCAGCAACGAGGTCTTTGAGTGCTTGCGCCACCGCCCGATTGTCCCGCCGACGGCGCAGGTCTGCCAGTCGCTTGACCTGCTTCTCGTGCGCCTCGTGTTCGATTTTCAGGATGCGGAACGGGATTGGCTCTTCGGTCATCTGGTACTCGTTGACGCCGACCCAGACGAAGTCGCGCTCTTCCACACGCTGCTGGAACCGATAAGCGGCGTCGGCGATTTCCTGCTGGAAGAAGCCGCTCTTGACCGCAGGCACGACCCCGCCCTCCTCGTCGATGCGGCGGAAGTAGTCGCGTGCGCCCGCCTCCATCTGGTCGGTCATCCATTCCACGAAGTACGCGCCGCCGAGCGGGTCAACGGTGTTCGTCACGCCCGACTCGTGGGCGATCACCTGCTGCGTGCGCAGCGAGAGCAGCACCGCCTCTTCGGTCGGCAGCGCCCACGCCTCATCGAACGAGTTGACATGGAGCGACTGCGTGCCGCCCAGCACCGCCGCCAGCGCCTCGATTGTGGAGCGAATCAGGTTCACATACGGCTGCTGCATCGTGAGCGAGACGCCCGCCGTCTGCGTGTGGAAGCGCATCCACCACGAGCGCGGATTCTTCGCGCCGAAGGTCTCGCGCATCTCGCGCGCCCAAATCCGCCGCGCCGCGCGATACTTGCCAATCTCCTCGAAAAAGTCGATGTGCGCGTTGAAGAAGAACGAAAACTTCGGCGCGAAGTCGTCGATGTCCAGCCCGCGGTCTAAGCACCAGCGCACATACTCCAGCCCGTCTGCCAGCGTGAACGCCAACTCCTGCACGGCGGTTGCGCCCGCCTCGCGAATGTGATACCCGCTGACGCTGATCGGGTGCCACTTCGGGACATAGTGCGTCGCGAACTCAATCGTGTCCACGATGAGTTTCATGTGCGGCTCAGGCGGGTAGACCCACTCCTTCTGGGCGATGAACTCTTTGAGGATGTCGTTCTGAATCGTGCCCGACAGTTGCTGCAGCGGGACGCCGCGCTTCTCGGCGACCGCGAGGTACATCCCCCAAATCATAATCGCGGGCGCGTTGATGGTCATCGAGGTCGTGATGCTGGCGAGATCGATGCCATCGAACAGGATCTCCATATCTTCCAGCGAGGCGACGCTCACCCCGCACTTGCCCACCTCGCCCTCCGCTTCGGGGTCATCGGGGTCAACGCCCATCAGCGTCGGCAAATCGAACGCCACCGACAGCCCTGTCTGCCCCTGCTCGATGAGGTACTTGTAGCGTTGGTTCGTCTCTTCGGGCGTCGCGAAGCCCGAAAACTGGCGCACCGTCCACAACTTCGTGCGGTAGCCCGACTCGTACAGCCCGCGCGTGAAGGGATACTCGCCCGGATCGCCCAAGTCGTGCGCGTAGTCCAAATGCGCAATATCCTGCGGGGTGTAAAAACGCTTGATCTCCAGACCTGACAGCGATTCAAACCGCGCCTTGCGCTCCGTAATCGTCCTCTGGCTCATCGTCGTGCCTCCGCGAATATTATGGCACATAGCGGCGAATTCCCGAAACAGGCGGGAACTTTTCGACGCGCCGAGTCGTAAACCTGAGTGGAAGGTACTCAAGAGACCTTCCAGAATAACACTCACATAGGAGGGATGAACGATGCGAGGACTGGTACGCAGAGAGCCTGAGAATGTGATTACACGCTGGAACCCGTTCCGCGAGATGGAACAGTTCCGCCGCGAGATGGACGAGCTGTTCGGTCGGTTCTTCGATTGGCGACCGATAGCGGCAACGCCGACGGAGTTCGAGTTCACGCCTGCGCTTGATGTCTACGAGACGCCCGATGAGTTCGTGGTATTCATCACCGCGCCAGGCGTATCGGAGAACGAGCTGAATGTGGAGCTGTCCAACGGTACGCTGACGGTGACGGGCGAGCGCAAGGCGCTGATTGAGGGCGAGAATGTGCAGGCGCACTATGTCAGTCGCATGGGCGGCTACGGCAAGTTCAGCGTCGCCTACACGCTGCCCGCCGCGATTGACGAGAACCGCGTGAAAGCCGTCTACCGCAACGGCGTGCTGGAGGTGCGCTTGCCCAAAGCCGAATCGGCGAAGTCCAAGACCGTCAAGGTGGAGTTCGAGAAGTAATAAGTGTCTCTGCGTTGGTTTCTCGACAGCCCCCCTCCCAACCTCCCCCGTGGACGGGGGAGGAACTGCGGCTCCCTCCCCGCCCGCGGGGAGGGTTGGGGTGGGGGCTGTGTTTAAGTCTAACTGCAAAGACACTTACCAAAAAGCACGAATAAATGAGAACCCCCTCCTCAAGGTTCCCCCTGCTCGCAGGGGGAACCGAACGGGTGCGCTGCGCGGTTCCCCTCGCGAAGCGGGGGAACGCAAGCCCCGCCTCGGTTCCCCTCGCGAAGCGGGGGGAACCTAAAGGAGGGGGGCAATTCATGAATTTTGGGCACGCGATAGATATAACTTTACGGGCTACACTTCGTCGGGGTTGATGCCCAACTCGCGCAGTTTTTGGGCGAGTTGCTCGGCGCGCTGGCGCGCGGCTTCTGCCTCGGCGCGTTCCCGCTCCGCCCGCCGACACGCCTCCAACTCCCGCGTCACCGCCGCCTCCAACATCTACCCGCTGCACCCGGAATTCCAGAGCGTCTGCGGCGTATGCGGTATACTTAGTGCGCTGAACGCGCTGCGAAACCGCGCGGCGGTGTTGGGTTTTCGGGGATGGCGAGTGATGGGAATCAATCTCAGAGTCGTCGGTTTGGGAGCGCTGCTGATTTCGATAACTGTTCTGGGGATTATTTTGCATCAGCGACGCACGGCGACAATGCTACAAACCTATCGTGAACTCTCTGCAGTAGCGACCCGCGTGGCGAACGCCCTGCAGCAGAGCGACTTCGACAGCGTGGTACAGATGACGGAGCCGAGCGCGCGAGCAACCCTGAAGGAAAGCGAGTTGCAGCGTCGCTGGCGGGCGTTTATCGCGGTCATCGGCGCGCCACAGGGCTGGAAATTGGGGCAGCAGCAAGTGATTGGACACATAACGACCGTGCAGGTTCACTTCTGGGGCGCGGCGCGCGCAGGCGCGATGGAACTCAAGCTTCGGTCTAACGGCAGGGAGTGGCGAGTCACAGAGGTGCGCTTCGAGCTGTGAAGCGTTTTGTGGGTGCGTCGTCGGGTATACTATGCGCGGGATAACTCTATGGGAGCAACAGAGACCACGACACGGCTGGAACTGGACTATCTCGCGCGGGAGGTGCTGCGCGCCTTTATGCAGGGGGAACCGATGCCCCTGCGCACAAACGAAATCCGCGAGCGCGTGGCGCACCTGGGGCTGTCGTCAGGCGAGCTGCGCGCCCTGCTGCTGAACATGCCCGACAAGTTTTTCCAAGAGGAGCGTCGCTGGCAACCGCTGTACCGCAAAGCGCATCGGCACATCCCCGTGATTGCGCTATCGGAGCGTATTATTCGCGCGGTGGGCGCGCCCGTGCCTCGCACCGCGCTGGCAGGGGAACTGGGCGCACACTACCGACGGTCGTTTGAACACTACGAGACGATTCTGCCGCGCCTTGCCCAGCACTCTGAAACGCTGTTTATCACGCGCGACGGCGAGGTCGGACTGCGCGAGTGGCTGTTCATCCCCGACTGGATTGAACCCATCCCCTACGAGTGGGAACGCCCCGACGAGCGCGAACGCGCCGTCCACGACGCCCTGTTCTACAACGACCTCAAGTGGGAGGAGGTCGAGCGGTATGTGGAACTGGGCAAAGGCATGGACTGGACGCGCCCTGAGACCGCCGCCGCGTTTATGGAGACGCTCGGCGAGCCTGTGCCCAATCGCATCGTCGGCTTTCTCGGCTGGTACTTCACCTTAGACCCCGACCCGCGCTGGGTCTACCCCTACGACGGCGTCGCGCTGTTCGAGGCGATTCAGCACTCGGGCGAATGGGTCTGGGGCAGCGACGGGCAGTGGTACCCCAGCACGGTCGCCGACCAGTGGCTGGAACGCGCCAAAGCGCAGGTGCAGGAGTGGCTGCACGAGATGCCCGCCGAAGAGACCCAGCCGCTGGAGCTGCGCGAGGACGAGGTGGAGCATATCGTCGCGAACCTGCTCAAGACCGAAGGCATCGCCCGCGCCTCGAAACTGCTCGAAGAGCTGTTCGAAGTCACGCCCAAGAGCCGCACCTTCCGCGAAGACCTCGATACGCTGGTGAACGCCTTGTGGAGCGACGGGCGGCTGGTGTGGTTCGGCTTCGACCGATTCGGGCGCGACGAGGATGTGCCCGAATATGTGCGCACCGTGCCGTCGGTGTTCGAGTTCCCCGAGCTGCCCGACCTGCGCAACGAGGACGGCGACCCCTACGATGTGTTGATCGACCCCGAGGGCTACCCGCGTTCGCTGCGCGACGAGGTGCTGGATGTACGTGCCCAAGATGTGCTGGACGAGGAGACGCCCGCCTACCCCGACCAAGTGCCCGACGCCGTGCGCCTCGTGCTGCGTCAGCCGCACAAGGATCTGGGCACGATTCCGCTGTGCCAGATTCCGCTGGGCTTTTTGCCCGACGAGCCGTACCTGCAGCAGTTGACCTTCATCGACGAGAACGGGCAGACCTACGAGGTGTGGCTCAACCACGAGACGCGCCTGATCTACGGGCTGTTCGACAAATTCGCTGCGTTAGACCCGATTTCGGGCGCAATCTTTATGCTGGAGCGCACCGACCAGCCCGATACCTATCACCTGCGCTACACGGGCGAGGTAGACCCGCTGCTGGCGATTTCGCCGTCGCGCTACGAGCGACTGCTGAACCTGCAGGCGCAGGCAGACGCGATGTCCACCTACCAGCTCCTGATAGAGCTAATGCGCGACCACCCGCGCGGGGCGGACTTCCTGACCCTGCACAACGAACTGAACATCATCCGCCGCACGCGCCGCGAGCAGACCGCCTCAGTGCTGAGCGCGTACCCGTGCTTCGAGCTGCATCGCGGCTCGCCCGTGTGGCACCTCAAAGAGGAAGACATCGGCAAGCCCATCACTAAAAAAGCGCGTTCCTATCTGCTGGGGTAGCCTATGCACCGACAGATGAGCCTACTGCGCGACCTGCAGGCGATCGACTCCTACATCGATCGCCTGCGCCGCGAGCTGAGCCAGCTCGATTCGGGCGAGCGCATCCGCGCCAAGATCGACCAGAGCCGCCAGCGCATGGAGGAAATCAAGGCGCGCTACAAAGAGAGCTATGCCACTGCCGCCGAGCAGGAGCGACGCCTGCAAGAGTTCGATGCGCGTATCCGCCAAGCGGAAGCCGACCTCTACTCGGGACGCATCACCAACCCGCGCGAACTGCAACTGATGCAGCACGAAATCGAGCAAGCCAAGCAAACCCGTGAGGAACTCGATGTCCAAATGCTGCGCATGTGGGAGATGCTGGAGACCTTGAAGCAGGATATCGATGCGTCGGAGAAAGACCTCCAGCAGCTTGAGCGGCTCTACGAGGCGCATATGGAAGACTACCGCCAGCGTCGAGCCGCACTGGAAGCGGAAATCGCCTTCAACGAACACGAGCGCGAGAAACTCGCCCAGCAGATTGACCCTGATGTGCGACAACGCTACCAGACGCTGCGCGAGCGACTGGGCGGGATCGCCGTCGCCGTCGTGGAACAGAAGGCATGCTCCGTGTGCCATACCCTGCTGACCCCCTACACGCTCAAACGGCTCGAAAGCGAGGACGCGCTGATTACTTGCGAGAGCTGCGGCAGGCTGTTGTACGACCCGAAGTTGCTGGAATAGTCGGATTGGGCGACTTTTTCGCGCGCGGGTGGCAGGAATCGCCTGCATTTCGTGCGTATAAATAGACAGGAGGCGAGAGCGTGGACGAACCCATTAAGCGTTCCGACGCCATCGAGAAGGAATACACGCAGGCGGTGATCTACGGCATCGTGGGACTGGTCGCGCTGGGGCTGACCTTCCTGTTCTGGCGGTACGGCGGGATGTTCTACTCGTTTTCGTGGGGGTTCGGTCTGGTGTGGCTGGGCGCGTGGGGCTACGCCGCCTGGTCGTACTACAAGACCACGAAGGTTCCCGCGCACCCTGTGGAGTGCCCGTTCTGTCGCAAGGCGACGGTGCTGGTCGCCCCGCCGCAGATGGACTTCACCTGCGAACACTGCCAGCGGCGCGTGCCCATCGAGAACGGGCGCGTGCTGGAGGTGATCGCGGTCAAGTGCCCGCACTGTGGCTCGATGGAGCAGGTGTCGGTCAAGGCGGCGGCGGCGATTTGCGAGCAGTGCCAGCGTGAGTTTCCCATCCGTGCGACGGGGCGCGTGCCTGCGGGCATGCCGTTGCCCCAAGACGACCCGACGCCCTACGAACTCGTGCTGCTGGGCGTGGAGCACCTCAAGGAAGAGCAGGCGATCCTGGCGCTGGAGCGGTTTCTGGACTTGAACCGCCCCGATGTCAAAAAGCTGCTGGAGACGGTTCCGACAGTGCTGCTGACGAACCTGCCGCGCCGCAAGGCGGAGAGCCATGTGCGCGAGTTGAGCGAGCAGGGCGTCAAGGTCGAAGCGCGGCGGATTGAAGACCCCAACCGCGTGCCGACGCCGTGGAATTAGCGTCGCACCAGTGTCGCCTGCGCAACGCTACACCGCGCCCATTCGGGGCGTTTCGGGTCGAGTGTGAGGGTCGCCCCGCGCGGCTCGACAATCCGCCAGCGCGCCGCGCCGCCAGGCAGGAATAGGTAGCCGTTGGCAAACGGCAGTTGCACCTGCAGTCGCTCAGGCTCCGTGAGGCTCTCGCGCACGCCGCGCAAAAAATCGTCAGGCTCTATCCCGCCCGCGCACAGCATCGCCCGCCCCAGCCGCGCGCTGCCGTACACGCGATCCACATACAGCGCGAGCGCGAGGTACTCCTCGTAGCCCGCGCGCCGACGCGACCGCCACCGCTGCGGGTGCAGCCCCTCCCGCGCCATGCGCTCCACCAGCGGCTCCACCGCACGGCGCAGGTACGCCTCCAGCACGCTTAGCGACGCGCCCATCAGGAACTCGGAATCGCTGTTGTCAAAAACCCCCTCCGTAAGGTTCCCCCTGCTTCGCAAGGGGAACCGTCCGATGACCTGCTTACCCCGATGCGTGGGAAACGCGAGGTCTTGGTTCCCCCCACTGCGTGGGGGGAACCTTAAGGAGGGGGGAAAGTTATGTCGTAGGTGATAAGTAAACCACCGCTCGCCCAAGTCGCCGTTCGCCCACGGCTCGGGCGCCTCGTAGGAGTTAATCGGCGGGAGAATCCAGTGCCCGTACTCGTGCGTGAGTTCGCGCAGCCACGCCTGCGGGGGCACGCGCTCGCTGAGGTCGTACAGGTACATCAGGTTCTGCTGCTGCTCTGCGCCCGCCTTGCCCTCGGTCATCAGAAACACGCGCAGCAGGCGGTCATAGCGCAGGGCGTGGTCTAAGCCCAAGCGGGTACGCGCGAGGTCATAGCACGCCAGCAGCAGCCGACAGGTGCGCTCGGCATAAGGGTACAGTGTCTGCCGCTGCGCGTAAACCTCGAATAGCGTTGTCGGCGTCGGCTCCTCGATGACGCCCTGCACGCGATAGCTGAACGCCGCCTTGTGCAGCGGGTCTTCCACAGGCGCGGGCAACGGTTGCGGCGAGCCAACCACGCGATAGCGCATCATGCGAAGTATACCGCTTCTGGGTATACTCTGCTTCATGAACCCAATCCCGACGACGCGCATCGAATACGAGACCTACACCCTGCCGAACGGTTTGCAAGTGATTCTCTCGCCGCATCGCGTCGCGCCGACCGTCGCCGTGCTGGTGCTGTACAAGGTCGGCTCGGTGAACGAACCGCGCGGCAAGACAGGCTTCGCGCACCTGTTCGAACACATGATGTTTCAAGGCTCCGAGAATGTGCCGCGCGAGATGCACTTCAAGTATGTCGAATCCAACGGGGGCGTGCTGAACGGCTTCACTTCGTATGACCTGACCGCCTACTTCGAGTTGCTGCCCGCGTCCAAGTTACCGCTGGGGCTGTGGTTGGAGTCTGACCGCATGCGTTCGCTGCAGGTGTCGCAGGAGAACTTAGACAACCAGCGCGCGGTGGTCAAAGAGGAGCGGCGGCTGTCGGTGGACAATCAGCCCTACGCCCGCGCGATGGAACGCCTGCGCGAACTCGCCTACGACAACTTCGCGAACCAGCACTCCATCATCGGCTCGATGGAAGACCTGGACAACGCGACGCTGGCGGATGTGCAGGCGTTTTTCCGCACCTACTACGCGCCGAACAACGCGATTCTGGTTGTGGCGGGCGACTACGACCCCGACGAGGCGCGTGCGTGGATTGAACGCTACTTCGCCGACATCCCGCAGCAGTCGCCCCCGCCGCCTGTAGAGGTGTCGGAGCCTGACCGCGAGGAGCGGCGCGAGGCGTTTCTGGACACGCTGGCGCAGGTACCCGCTGTCGCCGTCACTTGGAAGATTCCGCCGCGCGGCACGCTGGAGAACGACGCCCTGCAAATCGCGGGCGACCTGCTGACCGATGGGCGCGCCTCACGATTGTATCAGCGGCTGGTTAAGCAGGAGCAAATCGCCGTGAGCGTGTCGGGTGGCGCAGAGGCGCGCCCCGCGCCCAGCCTGTTCCGCCTGTTCGTGCTACACCATCCGCATGTAGACCCCGCGCAAGTGGAAGCCGTGCTGTACGAGGAGATTGCGAAACTCGCGGAGCAGGGCGTGCCAGAGCGCGAGTTGGAGCGCGTGCGGGCGCAACTGCTGGCGCAACGCTGGAGCGACAACCTGTATTACGGCATGCAAAGCCCGCTGGGACGCGCGTTGGGGCTGGCGTACTTCGCGGCGTTCGAGGGCGACCCCGACGGGGTCAACCGCGCGCTGGAGCGGCTGATGGCGATCACGCCCGACGATGTGCAACGCGCCGTGCAACAGTACCTGCACACGACGCGCAACCGCACGGTGATGCACATTCAGGCGGGCGCGACGCAAGGAGGTGCGGCATGAACCGCGCAACGCCCCCGCCCGACCTGCCGATGCGCCCGTCGCAGTTGCCGCTGCCCGACGCGCACACGCTGCCGAACGGACTGCGCGTGCTGACCCTGCCCGACAGGCGCGCGCCTGTGGTGGAGTTTCGTCTGGTGCTGCCATTCGCAGGGCGCGCCTACGACGACCCCGACTGGGTGGGGCTGGCGTCGGCGACCGCACGGCTGATGATTGCGGGCACGCCCACCCGCACCAGCTTCGAAATCGCCGACGAGGCAGACCGCTACGGCGGCAGCGTCGGCGTCAGCGCGAACACCGAGACGGCGACCCTCAGCGCACGCTGCCTGTCGGCATACCTTGAGCCGATGACGCGCCTCATCGCCGATGTGCTGCTGCACCCGACCTTCCCGCCCGACGAGGTGGAGATTGACCGCGCGAACACGCTGCAACGGTTGCGCCTGCAGCGGTCGCAGCCCGGCTTCTTGGCGGAGGAGCGGTTCCGCGTCGCGCTGTTTGGGGCGCACCCGTATGCCCGCCTCGCGCCCGATGAGGACGCTTTGCAACGCTGGGGCACAGACGAACTGCAGGCGTTCCACGCGGCGCACTACCGCCCCGCCGAGGCGACGCTGTTGGCAGCGGGCGACTTCGACCCCGACGCGCTGCTGACGGTGCTTGCGGACGCGCTGGCGGAATGGCAGGGCGCGACGGGAACCGAGCCTGTGCCTACGCCGCCGAGGCAACCCGCCGAGACGGGCTGGCTGCTCGTGCCGCGCCCCAACTCGGTGCAGAGCCATCTGATGCTGGGCGCGTTGTGCCCGCCGCGCGATGCGCCCGACAGCCTTGCGCTGCAGTTAGCCGTCAGCGTGCTGGGGTCAGGCGCGAGTTCGCGCCTGTTTCTGACCGTGCGCGAGCAGTACGGCTACGCCTACAGCGTCGGCGCGCACCTGGACTACTACCTGCGCACGGGGGCGTTCGTTGCCGAAGCGCAGACCGCCACCGAGAACACCCACGACGCCGTGCGCCAAATCCGCGCCGAAGTGGAGCGGCTGATTAACGACCCCATCCCCCCCGACGAACTGCAAGCGACGCAGAACTACATGATTGGACGCCACATGCTGGGACGCATCACGCTGGGCGGGGTGGCGGACTTGTATAAGCAGGCGGTCATCTACGGCTTGCCGCTGGACTACTGGCAGCGATACCCCGACATGCTGGCGTCGTTGACGGCGCAGCAGGCGCAAGCAGCGGCGGCGCAGCACCTGCAGCCTAACCGCTTTGCCGTGGTCGTGGTCGGCGAGCCGAGCTTGGGCGAAGTGTCTGTGTAGAGCCCCCCTCTCCCACGCTGTGTGGGAGAGGGATCGGGAGTGAGGGCAGTTAGCACCCGCTGCCGAAGTTGAACAGCACGGTCAGCAGGTCGGCGTCGTCTACCGTGCCGTCGCAGTTCAGGTCGGCGGGGTTCAAGCCCGTCGCCCCGAAGTTGAACAGCACACTCAGCAGGTCGGCGTCGTCCACACAGCCGTTGCCGTCCACATCGCCGTAGGAGAGAATGCACGGCGTGAACCAGAACCCGCCCGTGAGGCGGAACGCCCCACCTGCAAGCTCGTTGCTGGCGTCGGGCTGCCCGACCGTGCCGCCGAGGTTGAAGGTTCCGCCTGTGGCGAAGGTAATCCCGCCGCCGTCGATCGTCCACCAGGTGAGGTCATAGCCGCCGCCCGATTGGGCGCGCGCGGCTGCCGTGAGCAAAACTGCTGCTGCGAGTATCGTTAGTGTCAGTAGCCATTTTCGCATAGTATGCCTCCTTCTGTTTCGGTTGGCGGGGGCAGACACGCAGGTCTGCCCCTACACACACGGGTTGGTGGGGGCAGACACCCAGAACTGCCCCTACAACACGGGTTGGCGGGGGCAGACACGCAGGTCTGCCCCTACACACACACGGATTGGTGGGGGCAGACACCCAGAACTGCCCTTACATCATGGTCGGTGGGCAGACATGAGGTGTCCATCCCTATAATCACGGGTTAGGGCGCTCCGATGGTCACGATGCCCGAAGTGCCCTCGCGTTCCAACTGCATGGGTCGCCAGAGGGTGAACCGCTCGTTGTAGTTGCCAGGCACGATGCGCACGGTGCCGTTGCTGGGCACGCAGAAGGTGCCCTCGTACACGGTGTTGAACGGGTTGCCAGAGGTACCGCGCTCGGCACTGCCGTCGTTGCCAGGGTCGCCTGCAACCGCGCGGTTCACAAAGGTCGGGTTCGCCATCTCGAAGATGTACCAGCGCAGCTCAGGGAAGCCAATATCCAAGCGACCGTACCACCCATCGGTCGCGCACGGACCGCCAGACCCGTCCCCGTCCGTATCGGTAGCGCAAGACGTCGTCCCGCGCACCCGACGACTGGCGTCATACACGGGCGACCCAGACGCCCCCGCCGAAGTGCGAAAAGCCCCCCAGTTCGTGTAGAACGAAGAGGCGCCCAAACAACCGGAGTCCGCGGTCTTCGTGCCGAACTGGATGCGTTTGGGCAGGAGCGCGGGGTGGTTGATGCTGGTCGCTGTACTCCCGTTAGACCAGTAGCCCGAATCCCAGCCCACGAAGTTGCCCGACCCTGAAGGGGCATACAGCCCCATCAGCGTCCACTCGGAACTGAAGTCGGTCTTGAGCAGGAGCGCGCCGTCGTTGCGCGGCAGGGTGTTGAGGTTCGGCGGGTTCTTGCCGTTGCAGGTCTGGCTCTCGTAGAACCAGATGACCACTACGCCGTTGGCTTCGGCTTGGGTCTGGATGCAGTGGCGCGCTGTCAGCATAATCGGGCAAAAGTCTGTGCCCGTGCGGTTGATGAGCGCGCCTGTGCAGCCTGTGGTGCCCGTCAAGCGCCCAATCGCGCGCCCTTCAATCGAGTTCGCCCACGCGGGATAACAGGTCAGATCCGTGTGGCAATCGCCCGACTGGGGATAAAAGTCGGAGCCATAGAAGTCCGCGTAGCAGTAGAACGCGCCCACGATGCGCGGGAGCGTCTTCGGCGGGGTCGTGTAGCCTGGCGGTAAGTAGAACTCCAGTCCAATCGTGTCGCCGAAGATAATCGTTGACCACCAAGTGCCGTCTTCGTTGAGAATCGGCGCGGTGTAGGGACCGAACGCCGACATCGTCACAGGGTCATACACTCGCAGTTCCAGCGGTCCGAGGTCGGTCATAATCACGCGCAGGGCAGTGGCGTTTCGCGAGTGGAGTTCGATGCGCTTGATGCGTCCGCCGTCGGGCTGTGTGTGCCACGGCGCGCGTTCAAAGATGCCCTGCGGCACATCCCCAACATACCCGATGGGCATCGTTGCGGGGGCGGGGACGCCCACGCGGTCAGGTTGACGGTCGTCGGGCGGCGCGACGGTTTCGGGTAGGACGAGTTTCGTCGGCGGCGCTTTGGGCGCGCGGATGGTGGTGGGCAGTTGGTGCATGCGCAGCCGCTGGAGCAGGTCTTCGGACATCGCCGCGCCATCGACGACGGGGCGCTCCTCAAGGTCGTCTTCGGGCGCTTGGGCATGCGCGATGCAGAGGCTCACGAGCAAGCCCAAAGCCCAGCGCGTCCATCGGTATTTTTGTGTCATCGTTGCGCCTCCTTATTGCAGGTTCACAAGCACGAGTACCATGCCCGTCTTGCCTTTCTCAAGGCGGGTCATCGCCTTGCCAATCACGGTTCCGTGCGCGCGGGTGGGGTCGCTGGCTTTCATCGCGTGTCCGGGCGTGTCGGATGTGGTCAGCAGGTCGCCCTGCTCGATGGCTTCGTGCGTGGCGTCGGCGTGAACCCACACGCGCCCGCTCATCGCGATTGGGGTGTGGCTCTCGCTGCCTTCGAGGTTGCCCAAGACGATGCCTTTGGACAGCCCGTTCGCGCCCGCCACAACGCCCGCGACACGCTTGTTATACGCGCCTTGCGCCTTGCGCAGGTGTCCAGGGTTATCGGGGTCAATCTCCACAACGGTACCAGGTTCCAGGGTCTCGGTAGTGGGGAACTTCTCGGCAAGGTCTGCGCCTGTGATTTCCAGTACCTTGACCGCGACTGTGCCGTCGCCGCGAATGCTCATGATGTCGCCCGCCGCGCTGTTCCAGAAGTTGAGGCGGTCGTCGGCGACAGCGGAGCCAATCAAGCCCGCGATGTGCCACTTGCGCGCGGTGTTGGTGTTCGTGAACTCCAGGCGGGCGAAGTCGGCGGCGGTCTCGTGCAGGCGCAAGGTGGCGTTGGTGAGCGTGCTGTTATAGTCAATACGCACGCGCCCTTCAAAGTAGCCGCCGTGCCCATCTGTGCTGGCGGAGCGTCCGTAGACGCCGATGCCTGAGCCCGACGCGCTGCTGGCGTTGCCGTACACGGCGCGCCCAGAGGTCGCGTTTAGGACTGAGTAGACGCCCCAGCTCCCCGAGCCGCCCGTTTGCACCCAGACGCCGTCGGCAGCGCTGCCCGTGTTCGAGTTGACGATATTCAGCAGTCGCGCGTTGCGGTCGCCAACTACATGCAACAGGTAGGCAGGGCTGGTGGTTCCAAAACCGATGTTGCCTCCTGCCTTGAAGTACATGCGAACGGTATTCGCTGCGTTCTCCCATAACTGGAGATCCGCGCCGCCGTTCATCGTATTGAAATGCCACTGGTTCGCTAAGCTGGGGTAGCCTATACGCAGGCTACCAGAAGAGCTATCCACGAGCAGACCTCCTCTTACATCCAGCTTGGCGGTCGGGTTAGTGGTTCCAATTCCCACATTGCCCGTATTGGTGTTGTGGATATTGGCGCCGCTGACCGCCCAGACGCTTGCGCTTGCAGGTAGGTCTGCCCACGAGGCGTTCCCGCTGGCGTCGCTGGTCAGCACGCGCCCCGCCGCCGCGCCCGCAGGAATCTGAAGACCGCCTGCAAGGATCTGAAGACCCTGTTGGGAACCAAGCCCTATGCGCAGCACGGTCGTGCCGTTACTCAGAAAATGGAAGCTATCGTCCGAGTCGCGGTACTGCAAGCCCCAGTTGGTGTAGTCAGGCGAGTGGGTAATCACCATGCGGTCGGGGTTGGTGATTCCCGACTGGAACATGTTGAGGAGGGTCGCCGTGTTGGCATACGGGGTCGCGCCGAGTCGCACGCGCGGGGTGAGCGTCGTCGCGCCGACTTGGATTTCCAGGAACCGATCCGCGCCTGTCCAGACGGATATAGGCGGATTCAGTTGGATGGTGAACAGCCCGTTGGAAACATTCACTGTCTGCGCGCCCGAATCCCAGAGTGCGGTTCCGCCTGTGAGCGCGTTGTAGATGCGGAATCGCATCGCTTGGGACGGGTTATTCAGGGGCGCGCCGCCTTGGCGCAGGTAGCCCTGATAAGTGAACGGCTGAGACACGCCTTGCGCGTGAACACCCGCAAGAGTCGAAAGCGCAACCAGTGCGCTAAACGCCGATACTGCAAGCCATCGTTTCATTCCATCAGACCTCCTATGGGAAGTATCCCGCCTCTATTATCCATAGGGGGTCTTACGAGAGTCTTAAAAAATGGGGGGTTTAATGGGACTTTGGTCTTAATTTGGGGTTTTTGTGGGGGAAATTAGCAGTTGCGCTTTCAGGGCGCGGCAGCGTTCGAGGGCGATTCGGCGTCCCATCGCTTCGTTGAGGTGGATGGCGGCGTCTATAGCGTCGTGGGCGCGGGCGGTCTCGCCTGCAATAGCGAACGCGGCGGCGAGGTAGTAGAGCGTGTTCGCACGCCAAGGCGGCAGGTCTTGCGATTCCCAGAAGCGCAGGCAGGCGTGCAAGCCGTTGATGGCTTCGGCGTCGGGCGCGGTCATACCGCGGATGCCGTAATAGTGGGTCTTGCTAAAGTGCAGGCGGTAGGCGTCGTCTTGTCGGGCGCGTTGGTCGAGGGCGTGTTGGGCGTAGCGGCGCGCGGCGGTCAGGTCGCCCATCTCCAGCGCGGCGGTCGCCGCCAAATCCCACGCGCTGGCTGCTTCGTGCGGGCGCTGCGCCATCTCGTGCTGGGCGGTCAGCTCCAGCGCGAGGCGCAGCGCGTCGGCGTAGCGCCCCTGATGGCGATACAGCATCCCGTGCAGCCACTGGATGCTCTCCGAGTGGCGTCCGAGTTGCGCATCGAGCGCGTAGAGTTCGGCAATCAGCGATTCCGCCGAGTCGAGCGCGCCCTGCTGGATGTCGATGTAGGCGCGGGTGTAGAGCATTGGCAGCAGGCGCGTCTGTGAGCCTAACAGTCGCGCGAGTGTTTCCGCTTCGTGCAGGTACGCCCGCGCCCGCTCGTACTCGCCGCGAAAGTAGAGCGGCTCCAGCAGCGCGTCAATCGCGTCCAGCAGCAGCAGCGGGTCGCCCTGCGCGTGCGCGAACTGCACCGCCTGTTCGCGCCATTCGGCGGTGTGGCGTTCAGGAAAAAGGTAGCCCGCCAGGTAGTGAATCGCCAGATGCAAACGCGGCTCGTGTGGGCACGGGTAGTACGCCCACAGCCGCTCCCAGTGGGCATTCACCGTGTCCATCGCGCGCGCGGTGAAGGCGGTCTGCACCGTCCAGTAGAGCGCCCAGCCGCGCGTGGCGTCGTCGACGGGCGCGTCGGGCGATTCGGCGAGTGCGAGCGCGCGGCGCGCCCATGCGCGGCTCGCCTCGAACGACTCCAGATGGAAGTGCAGGCGTGCGAGCAGGCACATCGCGCGGCAGAGCGCGTCGGGCGGGGCGTCGGCGGCTTGCACGGCGCGCGTGAGCGACTCGCGCGCCCACGACGCCGCGGGGCGCAACAGCAGGTAGCGCGCCACATGCTCGGATAGCGCCAGCAGTGCGCCCGTCTGCCCCTGCTCGTGCAGGAACTCCAGCGTCTCGCGCAGCAGCTCCTTGTGGTCGTTCCAGAAGGCGAGCCAGTCGGGGAGCTGCGCCGTGTAGCTTTCGGCGGCGCGCGTCGCCGCCTGCGCGCGCACCCAGTCGCCGATGGCGCGCCTGTAGGCGTGCGTCTCGTCGGGCGTCTGAAGCATCTGGGCGTACTCGCGCACGACTTCCAGCAGGTGGAACTTGGGCGCGTCGCCGTTGGGCAGGCGCATTGCCAGCCCTGCGCCGAGCAGCGTCTCCAGCGCGTCGGCTACGGGTTCCAGCGGCGTGTCGGGGTAAAACACCGCGTGCAGTGTCGCCAGCGTCCACGCGCCTTGTGACGCGGCGAGTTGGCGCAGCAGCGTCTGCGCGGCAGCAGGCAGTGTCGCATAGGCGACATCCAGCACGCTGCGCATCTCGCGGTGGTGCGGCGGAATGTCTACACGGTGCGTCTTGAGCCACTCCAGCCGATGCGCGACCGATTCCAGCATCTGGCGCGGGCTAAGCACATTCACGCGCGAGGCTGCCAGCTCGATTGCCAGCGGCACGCCGTCCAGCCGTCGGCACAGCGCGCCGATTATCGGCAGGTTCTCGTCCGTGATGCGGAAATCGTGCGCGACCTGCCGCGCCCGATGCACGAACAGTTGCACGGCGGGGCTGGCGAGCGTATCGTCGCAGGGCAGCGGCGCGAGCGCGACCAGCGTCTCGCCGTCGATGCCCATCGGCGCGCGGGAGGTAATCAGCAGGCGGCATTCAGGCGCGTCCTGCAGCAGATGCGCAATCAGCGGCGCGGCGTCGGGCAGCAGATGCTCCAGATTGTCCAGCACGAACAGCAGCGTCCCGCGTTGGCGCAGGCAGTGTCGCAGTTGCGCGAGCGGCTCGCCTTCGGGCGCGACGCCCATCGCCAGCAGCGCCGCTTCGGGGAGTTGCTCCGCGTGCGTGAGGCTCGCCAGCGGCGTCCAGCACACGGCGTCGTGCGGCGTCCAGCGTCGGGCGACCTCCAGCGCGAGGCGCGTCTTGCCCATCCCGCCCAGCCCCAGCAGGGTGAGGCAGCGCGTGTCGGGCTGACGCAGCGCGCGCAGCAGCTCGTCCAGCTCCTTTTCCCGACCCAAAAGGGGCGTCGCGGGGGTCGGCAGCGCGCTCTCGGCGGGCGCGACGGCGACGGACAGCGTGGGCGGCGGCGCGTTTAGTTCGGGCTTATCGGGACGCGCGGGGCTTGCCTGCCGCCCGCGTCGCCGACGCACGCTGCGATACTGCTGGCAGTGCAGCAGCGCGGCGCGCGCCTTGTCGGGAACCGCGCGCCCCCGCTCGCGCACATACTGCGCCTGCCACGCCTCGCAGAGCTGCCGCGCCGCCGCGTCAAGCCCCTCCTCCAAATAGAGCATCGTCAGCGCGTACAGCGGGTCAGGGTCATACGGCTGCGCGCTCACTAACCGCTGGAGCCACTCGATGGCGGACACGCGCTCCCCGCGCTGCATCTCTAACTCCACGAGTTGGCGCAGCGTGTGGACATACCGCAGCTGGAATTGCGCCGATTTGTCGATAATCCACAGCTCGTAGTAGCCCGCCATAAACTCGCCGTGATAGAGGCTCGCGGCGTGCGCGTAGTGCTGGTGTTGCGCGCTGGGGTCGCTTGTGCGCTGCGCCAGCGCAAGGGTTTCCTCGAACGCCAACACATCGGCGGCGAACAGGTCGGGGTTCAGCGCGACGGTGTGCGCGTCGCACTCCAGCAACAGCGCGGACGCCTCGTCGGGGTGAAAGGCATGTCGAATCGCGTTCAGGGCGACACTGAGGCTGTTGCGGGCGCGCTCTGGCTCCCTGTCGTCCCAGAACCGCTCGCACAGCGCCTCGCGCGAGAAGCGGTGCGGCGGGTGCGCGACCATGTAGCCCATCAGCGCGGTGGTCTTCGCCGTGCGTAGGCGATGCACACAAACCGCGCCACAGCGCGCCTCGAAACCCCCAAACAGCCGAAAATACCAGCGCGGCTCCGCGTGCATCATTCAACCCCACTTACTCTTAATTATAGCTCGAAACTCTCGCCGAAGTAGTATTTCCGTGCGAGCGGGTCGGTAATCACCTCTTCGGGCGCGCCCTGCGCCACAATCACACCGTCGGCAAGGATGTAGCTGCGGTCGGTAATGCGCAGCGTCGCGCTCACATTGTGGTCAGTAATCAGCACGCCGATAGTGCGCGCGCGCAAGCCCAGAATAATCTCCTGCAGCTCCTCGATGGTCTTAGGGTCAATCCCCGTGAACGGTTCGTCGAGCAGCAGGAAGGCGGGCTGTAGGGCGAGTGCGCGGGCGATTTCGACGCGCCGTCGCTCGCCGCCCGACAGCGCGTAGCCTTTGCTGTGCCGTAGGTGCGCGATATGGAACTCCTCCATCAGTTGCTCAGCGCGTTCCCGTCGCTCTTTGGACGGCACGCCGCGCATCTCCATCACCAGCAGCAGGTTCTGCTCGACGGTCAGTTGCCGAAACACGGACGCCTCTTGCGGCAGGTAGCCCAGTCCCAGCCGCGCGCGCTGGTACATCGGCAGGCGCGTAATCTCGCGCTCGCCCACGAACACGCGCCCCCCATGCGGGCGTATCAGTCCGACAATCATGTAGAAGGTGGTCGTCTTGCCTGCGCCGTTGGGTCCCAGCAGTCCGACCACCTCGCCCTGCCCGACCTCCAGCGACACATCGCGCACCACCAGCCGCTTGCGGTAGGCGCGTTTGAGACTCTCGGCGCGAATGGTCATCTCGCGAATTGTACCTCCTGCCGCGCTCTCCGCCCCAAAACTCGTAGATGTGCCAGCCCAATCCACGAGGTTTGGCATAGGAGTTGCTTGTTGTTTTCGTGGAGGTGTCCACTGCGCAAGCGTACGGACACTTCCGACAGCGCGGCGCGCGTGACTCCGCCGCGAGTGTCGCTTCGGAGCAACCGAAGACAGCAACACCAAATATCAGAAGGAGGACATATGATGAGACGAGTGATGGGGTTAGTTGCAGTTTGTGCGTTCGCGTTGACGAGTGGTCTTCATGCGCAGACCCTCGTCACATCGGGCACTTACTCCGGAAACGGGCATCAGTACTACATCTACGATGCTGCTGGAATCGATTGGGCAACCGCGCAGGCGTTCGCCGTAAACATGGGGGGCTATCTGGCGACCATCACGGACGCTGGGGAAAACGCCTTCGTAGCAAGCCTCAACAGCAGTGTGTTCGCAGGTCAGCGATGGCTGGGCGGTTTCCAACCGCAGGGCGAGACAAATCCGTTAGCCAACTGGCAGTGGGTCACGGGCGAGGCTTGGGGCTACACCAACTGGTCGCCCGGCGAGCCAAACGACTTTTACGGACCTGGCAGCGAGCAGCAGGTCGCCATCGGTCTCCACTCCCCTACGAGCTGGAATGATGAGGGCAACCTGAACGGCATTAGGGGATTCGTTGTAGAGGTGGTTCCCGAGCCTGCCAGTATGGTAGCTCTCTCCGTTGGACTTGCAGGCTTGCTCGGCTTGCGCCGCCGACGCAAGTAGTCCGCGAGGTTCCCCCTCCAGCAGGGGGAACTCAACTTCCCTCATAGGTTTTCCCTGTCGGCAATCGCCCCATGATTGGCGGCGATTTCTGCAGCCTGCTCCGTGTCCCGTTGCATCTGCTGCAGCAGCGCGTCGATGCTTTCGAACTTCTGTTGGGGGCGCAAGCGCTGGAGGAAGCGCAGGGTTAGCATTCGCCCGTAGAGGTCGTGGTCGGGCAGTCCAATCAGGTACGCTTCGATGCGCCCGCGCGCGTTTTGGAACATCGGCGGCGCGCCGACGCTCACGGCGGCGGGGTACGCCTCCGCGCCGAGTTGCGCCCTGCATGCATAGACGCCTTCAAGCGGGGTCAGCAGCGGCTCGATCGGCGCGAGGTTCGCCGTCGGGTAGCCCAGCCCACGCCCGCGCCCGTCCCCGCGCACGACCATGCCCGCCCATGCGTATGGCTCGCCCAGCAGCGCGTGCGCCTGCTCCAGTTGCCCCGCGGCGACCAGTTCGCGGATGCGCGTCGACGAGATGGGCGCGCCGTCCGCATCCCGCACGCGCGGCACGGCAATCACTTCGAACGCGCCCGACTCGCGCAGGGTTTGCACGCTGCCGCCCCGTTGACGCCCGAACCGAAAATCGTCGCCGACGACCACCGCGCGGGCGCGTAGGCTCCGCAGAAGCACCTCCTCGATAAATTCCGCCGCGCTCAGGTGCGCGAACGCCTGCGTGAAGGGCTGCACGACGACCGCCTCGACGCCCAGTCGCTGCAGTTTCTGCACGCGGTGCATCAGGGGGCACAGCATCGGCGGGCGCTGGTCGGGCGCGAGTACGGCGGCGGGGTGCGGCTCGAAGGTCAGCGCGACGGCGGGGACGCCCTGTGCCCGCGCCCAGCGCACGGTCGCCTCCACCAGCGCGGCGTGCCCGCGATGCACGCCGTCGAACACACCCAGCGTCACGGCGCACCCGTCGGGGAACGCCCCACACAAGCCCTCAACGCCGACCACCCAGCTCATCCCTGAATCACCCGCGTCGGTCGAAGCAGCGGCGGCAGCCAGCGCGCGATCAGCGCGACCTTGCCCTCCGCATCGCGCACCACCACATAGCCCCCAGGCGTCCACAGCGGATGCTCCGCCTGCACGAAGTTGCCGTGTTTGAGGCGTTCCAGCACGGCGGGCGTCGGCGTCCACTGCGGCAGGTGCGCCAGCGCGTCGGCAATCGGAATCAGCCGTGCCTGAATGCTCGCGCGGTCGGTCAGCTGCTCCAGCGTGCTGGCATCCTCCAGCCGAAAGTCGCCAATCGCCGTGCGCGTCAATTGCTTGAGGTGCGCCCCCACCCCCAGCGCGTCGCCAATGTCGGACGCCAGCGTGCGCACATAGGTGCCCTTCGAACACTCCACCTCGAACGCCGCCGTCGGGTAGTCGCCTGGCTCAAGGCTGAGGATTTGCAGTTTGTAGATATGCACGGGGCGTGGCTCGCGCGGCACTTCCTTGCCCTCGCGCGCCAGCTCGTGTAGCTTTTTGCCCTGCACGCGCAGGGCGGAGAACATCGGCGGGGTCTGCATGATGCGTCCCTTGAACTGCTCGGCGGCGTTGCGTACCTGCTCCAGCGTCAGGTGCGGCGCGGGCTTTTGGTAGAACACCTCGCCGTCGGCGTCTTGGGTGTCGGTGCGGATACCGAACTGGATGACCCCGCGGTATGCCTTCGGCAGCTCCTGCAGGTAGGGGGTCAGGCGCGTGGCGCGTCCAAGCAGGCACAGCAGCACGCCCTCCGCCAGCGGATCCAGCGTGCCTGCGTGCCCGACATCTTTCAGCCCCGACGCGCGGCGCAGGTGATCAATCACATCGTGCGAGGTTATCCCGCGCGGCTTATCGACGATGAGGACGCCATCCATCGCTGTGCCTCCGCAACTAAGATGCGCTCCGCTTCCGCAAGGCTGGTCTCCAGCGTGCAGCCTGCGGCGTTTTCGTGTCCGCCGCCGCCGAACTGTTGCGCCAGCAGCGCGACATTGACCGCGCCGCGACTGCGCAGGCTCGCCCGCACCTTATGGTTGGGCGACTCGCGCAGCATCATCGCCACCTCCACCCCACGCACGGAGCGCACGAAGTTCACGATGCCCTCCGTCTCCTCCTCGTGCGCGTGCGCCGCTTCGAACGCGCTGCGCGGGATGCTCACCCACGCGATTTTGCCGTCCTCCGTGCGCTGCAGGGTGGCAAGCGCAAGCCCCAGCAGCTTCACCGCCGAGAACGAGCGCGTCTCGAACACCTGCTCGTTGATGTAGCTGAGGTCTGCGCCTGCCTGCTGCAGCGCGGCGGCGATGCGCAGCGTGCGCGGCGTCGTGTTGGGGAACTTGAACGAGAAAGTGTCCGTGACGATGCCTGTGAGCAGGCAGGTCGCCACTTCAGGGGTGAGCGGCAGGCGCATATGGCGCAGCAGCCGATAGACCAGCTCCGCCGTCGCCGCCGCGCGGGTGTCCACCAGCGCCACATCCGCGAACGGCTCCATCAGCACATGGTGGTCAATCTGGAGGATTTTTCGCGCTGCGCGTACCAGCGGCTCGTGTTTGCCCGCGCGATTGAGTTGGCTCTGGTCAACTACCACCGCCACATCATAGGTGCGGTGGTGGGGATGCTCCGTGTGTATCTGCTGCCAATCGGGCAGGAATCGGTAGATTTCGGGCACGGGGTCGTGGCTGACGACCACAACATGGGTCTTGCCCATCTGTTTCAGGGCGTGGTACAGCCCCAGCGCGCTACCCAGCGCGTCCCCGTCGGGGTGCAGGTGCGGGACAATCAGCAACGATTCCGCCTCATGCAGGAGTTGGGCAGCGTGTGTGAACAAGCCTCGCGAACGCATATCGCGCCGAATTGTACCCGACGGCGGGAACTTTTCGGCGCGATTCTCCGTCTATATAGGTAGCAAGCAACTACACACCTCTCTTGGGGGCGGCAGGTTTTGCTCTCCTTTGCCTGTCGTCCCCTTTTTTCCTGCCGCGCTTAAGTATACCGCCTGCCCTCCGATTCCTGCCGCTTCGGGAAGGGATTGCGGGCAAATTCGGCGATTTTGCGGTTAGCCCAGCACAACATCCAGATAGAGCATGACGATAAGCCCCGCCATCAGCCCGAAGGTCGCCCAGCGTTCGTGCCCTTTGCGGTGCGTTTCGGGCACGATTTCGTCGCTGATGATATACAGCATCGCGCCTGCGGCGAAGCCCATCGCGTAGGGCACGAGCGGCGCGAGGTAGTAGACCAGCCCCGCGCCCAGCACCGCCATCGGCAACTCCACCAGCCCTGAACGGACGCCCACGAACGCCGCGTAGTACCGCCTGCCGAAGCCCGCCGCGAGCGCAGCGAAGGCGACCGCCATGCCTTCGGGGATGTTCTGCGCGCCGATAGCGATCATCAGCAGCGCGCCCTCGCGGAAGTGCCCGCCGCCGAACGCCACGCCGACCGCCAACCCTTCGGGCGCGTTGTGCAGCGTAATCGCAATCACGAACAGCAGCACCGCCCGCAGGCGACGCCCATCCACCCCCTCGCGCCCAATCACAGGGTGCTGGTGGGGAATCAGGTGGTCGGCGGCGTCCATCGCCAGCGCGCCCAACGCAACGCCGAACAGTGCAGGAAACACGCCACCCTGCTCAATCGCAGGCAGAATCAGGCTGGTGAAACTCGCTGCCAGCATCACGCCCGCCGCAAAGCCCAGCAGCGCGTCCAGCACGCGCGCCGACGGCTGGCGCACCAAAAGCACCAGCAACGCGCCCGCCATGTTCAACGCCACAATAAACACGCCTGCGACCAGCCCCTGCGCCACAGGGTGCGCAGGCATCCAACTTTCGAGAAGCTCCACTTGGGAAAGTTATACCCCGCCCCACGCGCCCCACTGAACGCGAAATAGTGTATAATTGCCTTGTGAACCGCCTGCTGGGCATCGAGACCGAGTACGGGCTGTATGTGGAGGGGCGTGGCGTCGCAGACCAGGTGATGGAAGCCGTCGGCGTGCTGCGCAACTGCCCGTTCCCCGCCGTCAAAGGCTGCTGGGACTACCGACTGGAAGACCCCCGACGCGACATGCGCGGCTTCCGCGTGGAGCATTTGGCGGTAGACCCACACGACGCGCAGATTGAGCGCGAACACCCGATTAGCCTCTCCGAGCGCGAGGCGCGCAGCGACCATGCGCTTGCCAACGGCGCGCGACTGTATAACGACCATGCACACCCCGAATACGCCACCCCCGAATGCCGACGCCTAATGGACTTGATTGCCTACGACAAGGCGGGCGAGCGCATCCTGCTGGCGTGTGCGCAGGCGTACCAGCAGCGCATCAACGCAACGGTCAAACTCTACAAAAACAACACCGACTACCACGGCAGCAGCTACGGCACGCACGAGAGTTATTTGCTGCGGCGCGACATCCCGTTCGAGACGCTGGCGTCCACGATGACGCCGTTTCTGACCACGCGCCTGATTTACGCGGGCGCGGGCAAGGTCGGCGTGGAAAATAACCCGAACCCGCGCGTGCCGTACCAAATCAGCCAACGCGCCGACTTCTACATGGACACGATGAATGTGGAGACGCTGTACCGCCGCCCGATATTCAACACACGCGACGAACCGCACGCCCGCATGCACGACTACCGTCGCCTACATGTGATTTGCGGGGACGCGAACATGAGCGAGTACGCGACCGCGCTCAAGGTCGGCGCAACCGCGCTCGTGCTGGAGCTGCTGGAGACGGGCTGGGCAGCGAACCTGATTGTCGTAGACCCTGTGGCGACCGCGCAGCGCATCTCGCGCGACCCCGACGGCAAATGGCTGGTGGAGACCGACCGCGGGGTGATGACCGCCATCGAGGTGCAACGCTACTACTTGGACGCCGCCGCGCAACAGTTCGCAGGGCGCGACGCCGAGACCGACTGGGTGTTGCGCGAGTGGGAGACTGTGCTGCACCTGCTGGAGACCGACCCCGACGCGCTGGGCGACCGACTCGACTGGGTCGCCAAACGCCAGTTATTGAGCCTTTTCGCGGAGGCGGAAGGCGTTTCGCTGGATGACCCTGCGATGATTGCGCTCGATTTGGCGTATCATGATATAGACCCTGCCGAAGGGCTGTATTACGCGCTGGTGGAGCAAGGACGGATGCAGACGCTGGTCAGCCCAGAAGCGGTAGCGTTCGCGATGCACAACCCGCCGCGCGACACCCGCGCCGCCATCCGTGCGCTGTGCGTGCAGCGCTACCCCGCGCAGGTGGAAAGCATCAACTGGGAGCGCATCGGGCTGCGCAACGACGACCAGACCGTGCGGCTGGACTTGAGCCAGCTCATCGGCGACACAAGCGATTTGAACCGTCGTCTGACGACGGCAGAGACGATTACGCAATTCGTAGACCTATTGCGTGCGCCCCATCGGGCGAGCGCACCCAAACAGGAGGAACCGCAATGATCACACGAGCGGAAGAGCGCGTCCGACGCCCTGTGCCGACAGAGCCGCTGACGCGACCCGGCGGCGACGGCGACGGACCAGGCAAGCCGGATGTGAAGCGACCTGATACGAACGAGCTGCTTAAGCGCATGCGCCGCATTGACCCAGAGCAGGCGCGTCGCTACCGCCAGCGCAGCGGGCAGTAAGCCAACGCTTGAGCGAACCGATCAACGGGCGCGACGCCTGCCGCCTGCGCGGGCGTCCGCCAAACCTATACAACGAGGCGCTATGACAACACGAACCTATTCGGGTGACTTTTATGAACTGCTACAGGGCTACCAAGCGCAAACGGGTGTGCGTCTGCCGCTGTTTAGTCCCATCGACGCGCCGCAGCCCGCGCCCAACGCCGCGCTGGAGGTGCACGGCACGACGGTGATTGCGCTGAAGTTTCAGGGCGGCGTGCTGAATGTCGGCGACCGACGCGCCACTGCCGCCAACGCCGTGATGTACGACCGCGCGGACAAAATCATCCCGCTGGACGACCACACGCTGGTCGCCATCGCGGGCGCGTACGGGCGCGCGATGGAAGTCGTGCGCTACTTGCGCCACGCCTTCAAATACTACGCCCGCAGCCAACTCCAGCCCATGAGCCTGGACGGCAAACTCCAAGAGGTCTCGCGTGCGCTGTCGGCGAACCTGCCCAACGCGCTAGGCGGCATCGGGCTGTTCATCCCCATCCTGAGCGTGTACGACCCTGACCGCGATTGTGGGCGCATCTTCTTCTATGATGTGAGCGGCGCGCGCTTCGAAACGCCTGAATACGGCGCCTCAGGCTCTGGCTCCGAGCGCATCCGCGGCGTGTTCGACTACATCACCAAGACACGCGGGGCGTTCAGTCAGCGACCGCTGGAGGAAGTGCTGCGCGAGGCGATTCTGCTGCTGGACATCGCCGCCGACTTGGACGCAGCGACAGGCGGCATCGACAAGGTGCTGCCCACCGCGCGCTATGTGAACCGCGAGGGCGTGTTCGAAGTGCCCGAAGCGACTATTCGCGACATCGTGCAGTCGATTCGGAACGGAGGCAACGGCTGATGCTTACCCCGTATGATTTTCAGGAGAACCTGCAGCAGCGGGCGCAGTATATCCGCAACCGCTTGCGTGCGGGCAGTCCCGTAATCGGGATTAGCTACGACAACGGCATATTGCTGCTTGCGCTCAAGCGGCGCGGGCGCAAGGTGTACGAGGTCTACGACCGCCTGATGTTCTCCGCGATTGGCAACCAAGCGGATGTGGAGAACCTGCGCTTGGCGGCGATTGACTTCGCGCACCAAGAGGGCTTCGTGCGCAGCCCTGACGATGTGACGATTCAGCGGGTGGTGGGGTTTGCGCTCTCGCCCGCGCTCAAAAAGGCGTTCGGCGACCCGCTCACGACGCCGTTTGTGGCGCGCGCGCTGTTCGCCGAGCTGCACGACGCCCCTGAGCGCGACCAGTTCTACACGCTCAACTACGACGGCGAGTTTCTGCCCTACGAGCGGTTCGCCGCGATTGGAGGTACACAGACCGCCGAAGAGCAGGCGACTCGCTACTTGGAGGCGCAGTTGACGCACCTGCCGACGCTGGAGAGCGCGCTGCCGATTGCGCTGATTGCCTGGGGCGTCGCCTACGAAGCCGCGCAACAGGAAGACGCCGACTCGGTCTCCGAAGACGCCGCGCGCAACCGCCTGCGCGAGATGCTCGGCGAAGCGCAGGTAGAGGTCGGCGTCCTGGAACGCCAGACCCTGCGCGAGAATCGATTCCGCCTGCTCACACACCAGCAACTGGAACCCTACCTGAAGCGGCTGTGAGGGGGATCAGGGTTGCTCCCAGCTCCACATCAGCGCCAAGCAGGCGTAAGGTATAGTTATGCCGATGGGAGCGCAATCCGCCACACAGCAAGCGTCGATACCATTTGTTGATTCAATCGTGGAAGGCGACTGCCGTGAACTCATGCGGCAGTTGCCCGACGCCTGCCTGGACGCTGTGATTACCAGTCCCCCTTACTACCAGCAACGCGACTACGGCATAGGCGACATCGGGAACGAACCGAGCCTCGACGCCTATATCCAAAACCTGCTGCAAGTGTTCGAGCAGTGCGTGCGCTGCCTGAAGCCGACGGGGAGCATCTTTTTCAACATCGGGGACAAGTACGAGAACGGTTCGCTGCAACTGGCTCCCTACCTCTTTGCACACGCGGCTGTTCAGCGCACAGGCGTCAAGCTTATCAACATTATCACTTGGGTCAAGCCTAATCCTGAACCCCGTCAGTATCGCCGACGCTTGGTCAACAGCACAGAGCCGATTTTTCACTTCGTGAAGTCGGATGAGTATCGGTACTTCTACGAGCGTTTTTACGGCGCATCGCGATTTGGTACGCCAGCGCGTCAAGGCAGGCAACAATATCGGCAAACAATACATGGAGCTGATTGAGCAGTCTGACCTGTCGCCAGAACAAAAGCAGGAGGCGCGCCTCGCGCTTCAGCAGGCAATTGCAGAGGTGCAGCGCGGCGAAATCGCGTCGTTTCGCATGAAGATTCGCGGCATCCACTCGGAGGCATACGGGGGCTACGAGGGTGGACGCAAAAGCCACCTCAAAAACAAAGGCTTTACAATTATCCGCATGTACGATCGCGCGATTAAGCGGGATGTCATCGAGTGCCCCGTGATCGCTGTCAAGTCGCCCAATCACCCTGCGGTGTATCCAGAATATCTGGTGCAGGAACTTCTGAACCTCACCACAGAGGTCGGCGACCTTATGCTTGACCCGTTTATCGGTTCGGGTACAACGGCTGTCGTCGCCAAACGAATGGGACGACGATTTATTGGCTTCGAGATCAGTCCCGCCTACTGTGAACTGGCGCGCCGTCGCGTAGAAGAGACTGCGGTGCAGCCGTGCCTGGTGGAACTGTTTGTATAGGTGCTGTTTTTCCAAATGCGCCCAGACTTGCTCCCATCGACGAACCCGCCGATCAGTGGGTGCGCGACTGGATAGCCCCAGTTGGGGTAGAATTATACCAATCGCACGGGCGGAGTTTACAATTGCCCCCCTCCTGCAGGTTCCCCCCGCTTCGCGAGGGGAACCGCGCACGGAGTTCGGTTCCCCCTGCTTGCAGGGGGAACCATAAGGAGGGGGTCTTCAATCTCGCTTGTTTTTGTAAACCGTGTCCACGCGATTGGTATCACAGTATCGTCAACAATGATATGCTCAATCGCGCGTTGGAGCGTTTACGGAACGGACTCTCGGGCACGCCCTACGAGAGCAAAGTCTACCTCGTGGGGGGCTATGTGCGCGACAAGTTGCTGGGGCGACCGCTGCCCAGCGATGTGGATCTTGTGCTGGAAGGCGACGCGCTCGAACTCGCGCGGTTCCTTCACGAACGGGGCGTCGCCGACCACCCGCCCGTGACCTACCCGCGCTTCGGCACGGCGATGGTGCATGTCGGCGGGCTCATGGTGGAGCTGGTGACCGCCCGCGCCGAGTCGTATCATGATGCCAGCCGCAAGCCCGCTACAGTGAAGCCCGCAACCCTCTACGAGGACGCCCTGCGCCGCGACTTCACGGTCAACACGCTGCTGGAGAACCTGCACACAGGCGAAATCGTCGACCTGCTGGGCACGGGACTGCGCGACCTGCAGGCGAAACTCTTGCGCACCCCGCGCGACCCGCACGAGACCTTTTACGAAGACCCGCTGCGCATGCTGCGCGCCGTGCGATTCGCCGTGCAACTCGGCTTCACCATAGACCCCGCCGCCGCGCAAGCGATCCGCGAGCAAGCCGACCGCCTCAAAATCGTGAGCGTCGAGCGCATCCAGACCGAGTTCACGCGCCTGATGGACTCGCCCCAAGCGGCAGCTGGACTGCAGATGCTGCTGGAGATGGGGCTACTGGCGCAGTTCGCCGAGCCACTGCTACCGATGGTCGGCTGCACGCAGAACGACTACCACCTCTACGATGTGTGGGAACACAGCCTGAAGACTGTGGAGTGTGTTGACCCTTCGGGGCTAACGATGCCCGCGTGGGAGGTGCGCTTGGCGGCGCTGCTGCACGATGTCGGCAAGCCCGCGACCAAAACGGTCAGCGAGGACGGCGCAATCCACTTCTACGAACACGACCGTGTCGGCGCACAAATCGCCCACGAGTGGCTACGCAGCCTGCGCTACTCGAACGAGACCATCGGGCGCATCACGACGCTGGTTCGGATGCACATGCGCCCCGGCCTGTACACCCCGCAGTGGCGCGACGCGGCGGTAAGACGGCTGATTCGCGACGCGGGCGATCTGCTGGAGCCGCTGCTGCGTCTGACGGAGGCAGACATCAAGGCGCATCGGCACGATGTGGTACACGCCGACATCGCCGCGCTGCGCGAGCGGATTGCGCAGGTGCAGGCGGCGCAGCCCCCCACCCGCTGGCGCAGCCCACTCACGGGCGAGCAGTTGATGCACCACTTCGGACTGGAACCCGGTCCGCTGGTGGGGCAACTGAAACGCTACCTGGAAGAGCAGGTGATTGAAGGCGCGCTGCATCCCGACGATACCGAACACGCCCTGCGCCTGGCAAGAGCGTACCTGCGACAGGTTCAGGAGCCGTCGGTGTGAAAAACCTTGCGCCTGTGGTACAATATGCTTAGGATGACCCCGCGCGAGCGCATTGGGCAGGCAATCGTCGGTGGCGAGGTAGACCGATTGCCGTATTGTTTTTGGTACCACTTCCGCACGGAGGCGTGGTTCCCGCAGGCGTTGCACGCCGAGTACCGCGCCCCCGCCAGCGACGCCGTCCTGCAACAGTATATCGACGGCATGAGCCGCGCGACCTACGAGTTCTGGCGACGCTACCAGCCCGACCTGCTGAAGGTGATGCACGACATCCCCTACGAGACGCCCGAAGGGCTGCCGTTCGTGCGCACTGCCGACGACTGGGCGAAACTCACCCCGCTGGAGCCTGATCGCGGGCACTTCGGCGCACAGATCGAAATGCTGCGCTGCCTGCGCGCGATGGTTCCCGACGATGTGCCGATTATCGAGACCGTCTTCAACACCTTCTACTATGCGAACAAACTCTGCGAGGGCAAACTGCTGGAGCATCTCGCGCTGGCGCCCGACGCCGTGCAGGAGGGGCTGCGCACGATTCAGGCGAACCTGCAGGTGTACGCCCGCTACGCGCTGACCGTCTGCGACGGGATCTACTACGCTGTGAACGGGATTGGCGCGGACGCTGCGCCGCGTGCGGTCTATGTGGAATACTTTGCGCCGCTGGATCGCGCCTTGCTGGAGTCGGTCGCCGACGGGCGGTTCAATGTGCTGCACCTGCACGGCTACGGCGAGTTGTACGCCGACCTGCTGGCAGACGCGCCCGCCGCGATTGTGTGCTGGAGCGACCGCAGCACGACGCTGAGCCTCGCGGAGGGCAAGCGGCTGTTTGACCGCTGTGTGATGGGCGGGCTGAACGAACTCGAGCTGCCGAAGATGTGTCGCGAGCGGGTGTTCCAGCAGGCGTTAGACGCGCGCGATAGCGTCGGCAGGCGCGGGTTTATCCTTGCGCCGGGCTGCTCCGTGCCCACCGACATCAGCCCCGAAGTGCTGCTGACCATTCGCGAGTTCGCGCTGGGGGCGTAAACGGAAGTTGAGCGTCTACTCCCCGAACGGTAGTTCCCCTGCGAACAGATTGACGGCGGGATAATCGCCGCATTCACCCTCAATTCGCGCCTTAGCAATCGCGTAGTAGTGAGCGTCAATCTCGATGCCGACAAAGTTGCGTTTTAGGCGCTTCGCCACAACGCCTGTCGTGCCCGACCCCATGAACGGGTCCAACACCGTGTCGCCTTCTCGAGTGGCAAGCAGCAGAATGCGCGTGAGGAGCGTTTCGGGCTTCTCGGCGGGATGCTCCGTGCGGTGCTTCTCAGCGGGGATGACCCACAGATTGCGCATATGCTTGCCCCCATTCAGACGCTTTGCCATATCGTAGTCGAAGTAATACCGCTTCGACTTGCTGGCGACCCAGATAAGTTCGGTCGCAGGCGCAAGCCGATTGGTGCGGAGCAACGGCGTAGCGTTCGGCTTGTACCAGATGATGTCGTTGATAATCCACAGTCCCAGTTCCTTGAGCGCCATCCCGAGGGATGATTGTGTAGTGTGCCCGAAATCCAGAGTGTGCCTTCATCTTTGAGAACACGCACGCATTCGGCTATCCACTGGCGATTGAAGGTGTGGAGATCCTCAACCTGATCCCACGCGCCTTTATCGCACTTTTGGGGGCGTCCTGAGCGGCAGTCAGGAACCCATCGCCCGACAGGTTGTAGGGCGGGTCGGCAAAAATCATGTCGACGCTTGCCGCCTCCATGCGTGGCAGCCATTCCAGTGCGTCACCGTGAATGAGTTGAATGGTAGGCATTCTCCACAAAATTGTACCTTATACCAATCACGCCGTCAAAGTTCACAAATTCCTGCGCGTGCAGAATCCCCCCACTCCCTGCCCTCTCCCCCCTTGTCAAGGAGGATTCGGGTCCTGCGCATTCACAAACTTTGGCAACGCAGTTGGTATTACCCCCTTGACTCCCACCCCATCCCGCAGGGTATACAAATGTATACCAACCCATCCTAAAGGGTGGAGGCGTTGTCATGCAAGCCCAAGAGACGGAGTTCTGGATTGCGTCGGAGCGCAACGGAGAGTATCCCTTCACACGCGAAGATTCGTTCGAGCGCAAGCTGCGTCGCCACCGCAAACTGCAAACGCAGCTGCACGACCTTGTAGACCCCCAACGGCGGGCGATTGCCTACTTGGAGCGCGTGGAGATTCAAGCCGTGCTGGAGCGGGCGAACCTGACCCCGCGCCAACGCTATGTGTGCGAGCAGTACCTCAACGGCTGGACGCTGCAGGAGATTGGCAAGCAGCTGGGCATCACGAAGCAGGCAGCTGCGAAGACGCTCAAGTTCGCGCTAATCAAGCTCAAGCAGGCGTGGCGCAACAATCCGTTTCACGGGCTGGCGGAGGTGTACCGCAGCGAGACGCGGCGGGTGGGCAGTCGTCGCTAAAGCACGCGCACGAACGCCCCGCCCGGCATCCGTCGCGCCAGCCCCTGCATCTCCAGCATCGTCAGCTCCGCCTGCGCCACATGCACCGCCAGCCCCACCTGCCGCGCCAGCGCGTCCACATGGCGCGGCTCCAAGTCCAACGCCCCCAGCAGCCGTTCCTGCACTTCGGTCAGCAGGGGCAGGCTCTCGGTGCGCTCGCGCGGTTCGGCGACGATTTTCAACACGCTCAGGATGTCTTCCGCCGATTCCGCCAGCGCCGCGCCGTCTTTAATCAGCGCGTGGCAGCCCTTGCTTTTGGGGTTGTCGATGCTGCCAGGCACGGCGAACACCTCGCGTCCGTACTCAGCGGCGAGGCGGGCGGTGATTAGCGCGCCGCTCTGCGCAGGCGCTTCCACCACCAGCACACCCAGCCCCCACGCGGCAATCAGCCGATTGCGCACGGGGAACCGCCACTGGTCGGGCGTCGCGTCCCAAGCGTATTGCGAGACGACTGCGCCGCCCGCTTCGGCGATGCGTCGGAACAGCGCGCGGTTCTCGGCGGGGTACAGGCTGCCCAGCCCGCTGCCCAAAATCGCCACCGTGCGCCCGCCCACTTCCAGCGCGGCGCGATGCGCGACCGTATCGATGCCCAGCGCGCCCCCGCTGACAATCGTCAGCCCAGCCTCGCACAGGTCGCGCGTGAACCGCTCGGCGACCATGCGTCCGTATGCACTCGGCTGGCGCGTGCCCACCACGCCGACGGCGAAGCGGTCGCGCTCCTGCAACGCGCCCCACACCAGCAGCGCGGGCGGGATGTCGGGCAGCCCTACCAGCGGGCGCGGAAAGTCGGGGTCGCTCTCCAGCACCAGACGCGCCTCGCCCGATTGCAACGGCGCGGGAACCTCCAGCGGCTCATGCGCCACGCGCTCGATCGCGACGACATCCGCCTCGCGCATGCCCGCAACCTCGCGCAGCGCGCCCGCAGGCGCACGCAGCACGCCCTCCGCGTCGCCGAACCGCTCCAGCAACGCGCGTACCTTGCTCGGCGAAAAGTCTAAGCGCAGCAACTTCAGCCACGCGCACAGCTCCTCTCGGCTCATGGTCGCTCCACAAACTCCCACTCGCGTTTCCTAAAGTAGCTCAGCCCCAACAGCGCAACGCCCAATCCCAGCAACAGGTTCAGCCCAAGCAGCCATACGGGCAGGGGCATATCAGGGAACTGCGTCGCCTGACCCAGCGCGGCGTTCTCCTGCACAATTGTAATCGGCGGCAGAATCGCCTTGCGGTACGCCATCGTCAACGCCGCCATCGGGTTCAACACATGATACGCCCAGAATAGCCCCTCGCGATACGCTTCGGGAACCAGCGTCGTGTAGCGCAGCTGCTCCGAGAAGTAAATCACGGGCGTCAGGAAAAACAGCAGCTGCAGCCCGACGCTTACCAGATACTTCACATCCTCGTAGAACACATTCCAGCAGGCAATCATCGCCGCCAGCCCCACCACCCACAGCAACTGGCTTAGCATTGCCACAGGCAGCCACAGCAGCCCCACCTGCAACGGCGTGCCGACATACCCGTACAGGTACACAAACAGCACGCCCAGCGCCAGCAGGAAGTGAATGAAGTTCGACAGCACCGCCGCCAACGGCAACAGCACGCGCGGGAAGTAGATTTTGCGAATCACCTGCATGTAGACCAGAATCGTCTGGCTCGAATCTAACAGCGCGAACTGAAAAAAAGTCCACGGCAGGTACGCCGCCAGAATGTACGCCGAGTAGTTCGCGATGCGCATGCCCATCACATACTTGAACACGATGGTCATCACCAGCACGGTCGCCAGCGGGTTCAGCAGCGACCAAAAAAAGCCCAGCGCGGAGTTTTTGTAGCGCACGCGCAGCTCGCGAATCACCAGCGTCCGCAGCAGCTCGCGATATGCCCACAGTTCCCGCACCAGTTCGCGCACGGGGCGTAGGTTCGGCGTCGGACGCGCGATTCCTGTGGGCGCGTGCAACCGTGCGCGACGCGAATCGTCTACAATTACGCTATGCGAATCTGCGCGGTGCTGTGTGGGGTCGTGTTCTGGGGCAGTCTGCTGGCGCAGGAGGCGCGCCTGCAGGACGACTCGCGTTTGCAGGAGACGCTCGCGATTCAGAAGCCGTTCGCGCCGCTGCGTGCGGTGCTGCGCACGGTACAAGAGGCGACGGGCGTCCCGCTGTACGCTGACCGCGCGATTGCCGACGATAAGGTCTGTGTGCTGACGCGCGAGCGACCCGCGCACGAGGTTCTGACGCGCCTTGCCCAGACGCTGCGCTACCGTTGGCAGCCCAGCGCGGACGGCAAGGGCTACCGATTGGTGCAGCCCGCGTCTGAGCGCGCCCGCGAACAGAGCTTGCTGCGCGCCTACGAGCAAGCCCGCCTCGACGCCATCCAAAAGCCGCTCCGCGAAGTTATGCAACTCATCCGTCGCCACACCCGCCAGCAGCTGGAGCAACTCGCCGCCGACCCCAACAGCCGCCTCTCGCCCGAAGCGCACGCCCTACTCAAGTGGGCAGTTGACGAGACGCCTGTTGCGCTGGGCTTGCACGCGCTGGCGACGCTGCCCGACAGCGTCCTCCAACGACTCGCGCACGGCGAGCCAATCGCGTTCTCCAGCCACCCCAAATTCGGCGAGCTTCCGATGCCCCAGCCGCTGCGACGGAAGGTCGTGGAATTCTGCCGCCCAGTACCCGAAGAGGCAATTCAGAAGGCAGCCGTCCGATTCTTCGTTGACCCCACGCGGGTCGTTTTGAGGTGTGCTCTCGTCTTCGATACGAACCTGCCCGACAGCGGAAATTGGATTGATATAAGTTCCAGATACATCGCTATTCGGCGTTTTGTGAATGGCAAGACAGAACTGATAAATATATTTGATATAGATATAATGCATACACTTGTACGCTCGGAAGAAGTGATTGCTCGGCATCCCCAAAGCGCCGTCTGGCGCGAGTGGCATAGCGATGCAGAGGCGTTCCGCGCGTTGAAGCCTACCCCCACGCGCGCCCCGACGCTCACCATCCCTGAGCCGATTCGGCGCAGCCCGCTGGTCGCGCTGATTCGCTACGCGCACGAACATGGGCTGGATTTGTACGCCGACGCCTACCGCATTCGCCTCCTCTTGGGCGATGAGCGGGAGCGCACACCGCAGACGGACTTCGAGCAGGCGCGCAGCCAGTTCTTCTGGGTGCGCTTGGAGGGCGATGCGCTCATGGCGCGCTATCGGGCGTATCCGCTGCTGCGCCCGTCCGAGATCCCCGAACCCCTGCTTGAGTCGCTGGAGCAGAAGCTCCGCGCCAAGCAGGAGATTACTCTCGACGAGTGGGCGGCGTTTGCCACGCAACTGACGCCGATACAGCTTGCCCGCGCCGAAGGCTGGATACGCCTCGCGGGGCAGCCCGCCTCCCATGAGACGCTCGCGCCGCTGGAAAACCTCGTGGTCGCGCTGCCCGCGCTTCGGTTTTGGGCGTCGCTGTCGCCCCAGCAGCGGCAAGCTGCGCTGAACGGCGAGCGGCTCCTGCTCGAACGGATGACGCCCCAGCAGCGGGAGCTGTTCCTGCAAGCGTTCAGCCGCCCCCTGCCCGACTTGGTAGGCGTGCCGCTCATCAAACGGTATGTCCACGAGGACAACTATGGCAGCCTCTCGGTTCGGATTGGCAGTCAGGGCGAGACCATCACCATGACAACGCGCATCGGCGACCCGCCGCCGCCCCACTTCCGTATTGGGCGCTCCGTACAACGGCTGGACAAGCCCCTAATTACCCTGCTGTCCAAAGACGGGGAAGAAGCCACGCAGCAGGGGTATTCGTTCTCCAGTTTGTCGGAGCCGTCTCCGGGTTCCCCACGCGGCTGGCTACTCTACTTTGCCGTAGACGATTGGCAGCGGGTCTATATCCTCGTGGGGGAGTGAAGTCGGCTTGAGGGCAGGCAGTGGGTAAAATAGCGGCGGGCAAGGCGACAGTTATGACGGAGACGGTACCCGCGTGGCTCTATACCCAGTTCGACAAGTTAGCGCGAATGCGACCCGATATGGTGGAATCGGTTCTCCAGCGGGCGATGCAAGAGGATGCGGCGTTCCGATGGGCGATGGTCGTCGGCGCTTACCTGGAGGGACACATCAATTTGGGCAAGGCGGCTGAACTCTTAGGCATGCACCGTCTGCAGCTCCAGCGAGAGTTTCTTGAAAAGGGGATTCCTCTTCGGCTTGGACCGCAAACCCTTGAAGAGGCGCAAGCAGAAGTAGACGCATGGGCGATGTGGATGCAGGACACGAGCAGATAGACATGCAGTTGGTATAACACGGCGCGGCAGCTTGGTTCGCCGCCGCGCCTGAAGCGTTAGCGGTTCAGCAGCGCGCCGACATAGCGCAGGATTTCGTTCGCGCTTTCGGGCGTGTAGCCGCCGTGCGCGACCATGCGGTCGATGACATCGTTGATTTTGCGCAGCTGCTCGGGGTCGGGCGTGCGCGCGGAGGTGGTGATTTTGACCACATCTTTGAGGTCAGCGAACAGCTTGCGCTCGATCGCTTCGCGCAGGCGTTCGTCGCTGCCGATTTCGAAGCGCACGCCGCGCCGCGCCAGCGACGCCACCGAGCGCATAATCCCTTCGCGGAACTCGCGCTTGGCGTTCTCCGAGACGCCGATTTGCTCTTCGATGCTGCGCATCAGCTTCTCGTCGGGGTCAACCTCTTCGTTGGTGATCGGGTCGCGCACTTTGGTCTTATTGCAGTAGGCGTCCACATTGTCGAGGTAGTTCTCCAGCAGGGTGTGCGCGGCTTCCTCGTAGCTGTAGACGAAGAAGCGTTGCACCTCCTTCTTGATTTGCTCGTCGTACTCTTTGCGCACATCGTCGAGCAGGGTCAGCAGTTTCTTGCGCTCTTCGTCGTTGCTGGTGTATTCGGCGAGCCCGTCGCGGATGGAGCGCAGCACATCGATGGGCGTGATGTAGCTCTTGTCGCCGCGCACCATCGCCGCCGAGAGGCGGTTCAAAATGAACCGCGGCGAGACGCCGTTGAGACCCTCGTCGGGGTACTCCTCGCGCAGCTCCTTGACATGGCGCTGATCCCAGTCGCCGACCTGCCGCTCGCCGTCGTAGAGCTTCATTTTGGTCATCAGCGACATGCCGCTCTTTTTGGGCGGCTTGAGGCGGCTCAGCACGGCGAACATCGCCGCCACGCGCAGCGAATGCGGCGCGATATGCACCTTCGACAGGTCCTGCGTCTCGTCGCTCCACTGCGACTGCTGGATGAGCTTTTCGTAGATGCGCACCTCCTGCGAGACCTGCAGGTTGTAGGGCACTTTGATCACGAACATACGGTCGATCATCGCCTCGTTCTCCTTGTTGGAGAAGTAGGCGTTGTATTCGTACTCGTTGGTGTGGGCGATCACGACGACATCGGTGTAGATGAGCGCGAACCGCCCGATTTTGATCATCTGCTCGCCCGCGACGGTGTTCAGCTCATAGAGGAACCGCTTGTCCGCCTTGAGCATCTCGATGAACTCCATGATGCCGCGGTTGGCTTTGTTGAGTTCGCCGTCGAAGTTGTAGACGCGCGGGTCGGACTCGACGCCGATTTGGGTCAGCAGGTTCAGGTTCACGCTGCCTGTGAGTTCGGACACATCCTGCGATTTGGGGTCGGAGGGCTTGAAGGTGCCGATGCCTGTGCGCTCGCGTTCGGAGAACTTGATGCGCACGACGGGCACATCTTGGATGTTCTCGCCCCACTCGTGGCGCAGTTTCCACTGGCACACGGGGCACAGGTCACCCTCGATATGCACGCCGAACTGGCGTTTGAAGTCGGCGCGCAGCTCTTCGGGCACGAGGTGCAGCGGCTCTTCGTGCATGGGGCAGTCCTTGATGGCGTAGACCGCGCCCTCGTCGGTGCGCGAGTAGCGCTCCAGCCCGCGTTTGAGCATCGTCACCAGCGTCGATTTGCCGCCGCCCACGGGACCGACCAGCAGCAGGATGCGCTTGCGCACATCGAGCCGCTTGGCGGCAGGCGCGAAGTATTCCTCCACCAGCTGTTGCAGCGTGCGCTCCATGCCAAACAGCTCGGAGGTGAAGAATTTGTATTCGCGCGGTTGACCGTCGCCGCGCTCCTCGACGCCCGCGCTGATGATCATGTCGTACACGCGCGCGTGCGCGAGGTTCGCCACCTTCGGGTTCTGCTGCACAATCTCCAGATAGTCCCGAAAAGTGCCTTCCCAGATAATCTGTTTTTCCAGCCGTCGCTGTTCTTCAATCTGGCGCAAGAAATCGGATGCGCTCATACTCGTAGACCCCCTTGTGCGCTCCGCGGGCAGTCGGGTCGCGTGTTCCCGCGACGGGCGTTCGGTTTGCCTCATAATGGTCACCCCATGCCTAAAGGATACAGAGTCGCTCCTACGACGCCATGGGTCTATTATCGGTTAGACGCGATTGGAATCGCAGGGGTTTCTGACCCGTAAGGGAAGTATTCCATACGCGCCGTGTAAACCTCGTATACTTCGGCGGATGCGCTTGAGGCGACGCTCCGAAACGCCAGTTCTGAAAGAGTACTGCCCGCTGCGGCAGGCGTTCACCTGCCATGCTATTATACTACGAATTTCGCGCGGGCAAGGTTCCCGTTAGCGTATCGGGCGCAGCGCGGTGGTGCGTTCGCGCAGGCGTTTGTACGCCAGTCCCGCCAGCGGCTTGAGGTTGACGATGTCCTCGCGGTTATAGCGCAGCAGCGTCTCCAGCGCGGTCTCGTGTCCCAGTCGGTAGGCTTGCCAGAGTTGCACCGCCTCGCGCCCGCTTAGCCCGTCCAAGTCGGGGTCGCGCAGCAGCCCCAGTTGCTGCTCGATGCGCTTCAGCCCGCCCCGCAGCCCCAGCCGACGCAGCGTCGGACACAAGTCCAAATGCAACTGATCCAGCGCCAGCTTCGGGAAGTTGCGGTACAATATCGGCACATCGAAGTTCAGCCCGTTGAAGGTCACCAGCATCGAAAACTCGGCGATGAAGTCGGGGAACTCGTCGAGGTCGTCGCCCAGCACGAACTGGTGAACCTCCTCGCCGTCGTAGACGCCGATAACGGTGATCTGCGTTGTGCCGTCGGTCTCGATGTCGAGGTACGCGGCGTTGAGTCGGAACTCTTCGTAGGCGCGCCAGTGTTCCTTGACGGGCAGTCGCGTGGCGAAGTAGGCGTGGTCGCCTTCTTCAAGCGCGTCGATGGAGATCGCTGCGCCCTGTAGCACCGCGCTCAGGTACGGCTCGCTAATGCGCCACCGTCGCGGGTTCTCGACGAGGGCGTACCAATCCTCCGCCCCCTGCAGCCACAGCTCGCGTTCCACCGACTCGGTGATGCCCGGAATGTGAATGTAGGTGCGCGTCAACACAGTGGGTTAAGTGTACCCTGTGTAGCGGACGCAGGGCATGGGGGTTGTCCATGCCCTGCGCGGGTCATCGTCCTTCGCCGCGTTCGGGCGTCTGGGGACGCTCTTGGCGCGGCGGCGCGTCGCTGTAGTCGGGGTCGCCAGGGTACTGACGGCACGCCGTCAGCCCGCCCAACAGCAGCGCAAGCAGTGTTAGCAGTAGCCATCGTGTCTTCATGGGCATCACTCTCCTGCGTATTGGTGGCGGTAGGCAGGGACGCCGCTGGCGGTAGTGAAGATGGCGAACAGTTTCACATTGCTTATCGAGGTCGCCTTCCGCGCGCTGTCGCGCGCCTGCGCAAACACAGGGAACAGAATCGCCGCCAAAATGGCGATAATCGCGATTACCACCAATAGTTCAATCAGCGTGAAGCCCCTACAATTCCGCATAGAAATCACTCATTACTATGATACGCTGAGGTTTTGCCGATTCCTGCCCCTTCACAGGGGGATTTGCTTCAGTGGATAATCAATCGGCGACAGGTTCGCCTCGATTTCAGCGCGTCGCGTCTCCAGCCACGGGGGCAAGACTAACCGTTCGCCCAGCGAATCCATCGACTCGTCCACTCCGAAGCCAGGTCCGTCAGTCGCCAGTTCGAAGATGACGCCGCCTGGCTCGCGAAAATAGACCGACTGGAACCAGAATCGGTCGATGATTGGGGTTGGCTGCAGCCCTGCGTGTGCGATGCGTTCACGCAGGGCGCTGAGGTGTGCTTCGTCGCGCACGCGCCATGCCAAGTGGTGCATGCAGCCTCGTCCCCAACGCCCGCGCGGCGCGTCAGGTGACGCGACCACTTCCAAGACGCCGTATCCCAAGCCACTTGGTTGCCCCACGCGGTAGCGTCGTCGCGAGTCGGCGTCGTCCTCCCGCGTGAAGCCCAGGATCTCGGTCAACACGCGCTCGGTTGCGCCGAACGCATGCACCACCATCTGTGCGCCGCAGATGCCGCGAATCTGATGCACGGTGGGCACAGGGCTGTCGTCCCAAGCGACATAAGGGCGGCTGTCCGCTTCTGCCACAATCGCCACGCGCAAGCCGTCAGGGTCGCGAAACCGCAGCGTGTGCGCGTCGGACGCCTCCAGCGGGACGCCTGCCGCCGCGAGCCGTTCGCGCCAGTAGGGAAGGCTCTCGATGGGTACAGCAAGCCATGTCTCCCGAACGAGCCCTGCGCCCTCCTGCGTAGAGGCGATGTTGCGCCACGGGAAAAAGGTGATGTCCGTACCCGGCGAGCCGACTGCATCGGCATAAAACAGGTGGTACACCTCTGGGGCGTCCTGATTGACCGACCGCTTGACCAGCCGCAGTCCCAGCACCCCCACATAAAACGCCACATTCCGCTGCGCGTCGCTTGCGAACGCCGTCGCATGGTGGAACCCCAACACGCCTTCGGTTGCCATGGGCGCAGTATACCCCCGTGCAACTTAACCGCCTCTTAACCTCGCAAGGCTATAATTACAGGCATGGCTGCGTGGCGTTTCGTGGCTCTTTTCGGTGTATGGTGTGCGCTTTGGAGTTTCGCGCTCTCGCAGTCCCACCCGCTGCTGAGTTCAGGTCCCATGCTCGGCTACGCGGAGATGACCGAAGTCGCGATTTGGGTGCAAACCTCTCAGGAGGCGACCGTGCAACTTCGCTACTGGCAGCAGGGCAAGCCCGAAACCAGTCGCCTGACCGACCCCATCCGCGCCACGAAAGCAGGCGACCATATCGCGCTCTTTCGGCTGACCGACCTGCCGTTCGGCACGCGGTTCGAGTACGAGCTGTACCTCAACGGCGAGTATGTCAAGCGCGACTATCCGTTGGTGTTCCAGACGCAGCCGCACTGGCGCTGGCGTACCGACCCGCCAGAGTTTACCATTGTGTTCGGCTCCTGCGCCTACTTCAACGACCCTGTGGTAGACCGTCCGGGCAACCCCTACGGCGGCGAGTTCGAGATTTTCCAGACGATGCACCGCCTGCGCCCTGACCTGATGTTTTGGCTGGGGGATAATGTCTACTATGTGGAGCCTGACTGGCTGACCGAGTCGGCGATGCGTCGGCGGTGGCGGCTGAGTCGCCAGCAGCCCGAGCTGCAGCCGCTGCTGGCAAGCACGCATCACTACGCCATTTGGGACGACCATGACTACGGTCCCAACAACTCCGACAGCAGTTTCCGCCTCAAGGACGCCGCGCTGCGCGTGTTTGCCGACTACTTCCCGCAGGTGCGCTACGGGCTGCCCGACGCGCCTGGGTGCTTCTACCGCTTCGAGTGGGGCGATGTGGAGTTTTTCATGCTGGACAACCGCACCTACCGCTCGCCCAACAACCTGCCACCCTCGCCTGACAAGCGCATGTTCGGCAAGGCGCAACTGGAGTGGCTCAAAAACGCGCTCAAGTCGTCGAATGCGACCTTCAAAATCATTGCCTGCGGCGGGCAGATGATTAACCCGATGGTCTACTTCGAGGGCTTCGGGCTGTTCCCCACTGAGCAGCAGGAGCTGTTCGACTTTATCGCGCGGGAGCGCATCACGGGCGTGGTGTTCCTGTCGGGTGATCGGCACTTCGGCGAACTGCTGAAGGTGCAGCGCGAGGGGTGCTACCCGTTCTACGAGCTGACCGCCAGCCCGCTGACGGCGGAACCCGCGAACGGGCATCCCGACGAGGCGAACAACCCCGCGCGCGTGCCGGGCACTTGGATGCGCGGCAAGCGACACTTCGGGCTAATCCGCGTGCTGGGCAAACGCGGCGAGCGCAAACTCGTGCTGAGCCTGTGCGACAAAGACGGCAAGCCATTGTTCGAACACACGATCACCGAAAGCGAGCTACGCTGGCAGAACTAAGGCAACCGCCCAACAGGTACACTATTAGCGGGATGGTCTACGCTGGGCGGTTCACGGTTTCCACGCAAGGCAACGACGACATGCTCGACATCACTGGCAGCGTCGAGCAGGCGATTCTGGAGTCGGGCGTCGTGAACGGGATCGCGACGGTGTTCGTGGTCGGCTCCACCGCGGCGATTACCACCATCGAGTACGAACCAGGCTTGAAGCAGGATATGGCGTCGCTGCTGGAGCGACTGATTCCGCGCGACGCGCCCTATGCGCACGAGGCGCGCTGGCACGACGACAACGGGCACTCGCACCTGCGCGCCTCGCTGCTGGGACCCTCGCTCACTGTGCCTATCGTGAACGGGCGCATGACGCTGGGCGCGTGGCAGCAGATTATCCTGCTCGACTTCGACACCCGCCCGCGCACGCGCACCGTGCATGTGCAAATCCTCGGCGAATAGCCGATACACACGGCAGGAAACCCGCGCGCTGGGGCGAATCCTGCGCCTGCTATGCGACGGTGGGGGACTGTTTTGGGCTGCTGGTGCGCCGCGTCGCTAAGCATGGCGACGGCGCAGCAAGTGGAGTTCCCGCTGGAGTTCTACTCGTTCGCCGAGATTGCCCAGCGGATGTCGGTAGACGGACGACGCATCGAGTGCGCCCGCGATTTGCGCCAACGGCTCGCGCTGCTTCACCTCAAGCCGCGCTCGTGGCAGCAGACGCGCGAACTGCTGGAGAAGGCGTTGGATGTGCGCTTCCGCAAAATCAGCGACGCCGAGAACCGCTGGATCGTAGAGCGCGACCCCGAAGTGGCGCGCGTGGAACGCCAACGGCGCGAACGGCTTGCCAACTACCTCGATAAGGAAGGGGTTGCCGAGCTGCGCCTGATACAGATCTTTCTGGACAAAACCATCCCGCCAGAGAAAGCGCTGGAGATGGCGCAGGAGTTAGACCCACAATTCGCCGTCCCAGAAGAGCATCGCAAAGAGATGTCGCAGCTCGTGGAACTGATGCGCGAGTTGCCTTTGGAGAGCGCCCTGCGCAGCTGGCGCGCCCACAAACGGCTGCATCAGCGTTTTCTAAACGCCATGCGGAGCGACGACGCCGAGCTTGCGCTGACCGAGCAGTCGCTTGCCGAACTGGGCTTCTCGGCGGCGGAACTGCAGTGGGCAGAGCAGGTCGCTCAAGGCAATGACGAAAAGTGGCAACGCTTGATGGGTAGCAGCGAGTCCGAGTCGCCTGCCCAACGGAAAGCGCAGGCGCTGTTCTCTCTGGGGATGTTTGCGGAAGGGTATCTCTCCACCTACTCTGCGAATGCCCTGCTACCGCGCTTGCAGCCGCCGCTGCGCGCCTTGGAAGCGATCGAGCAAGGCGTCGTCACCCGCGTCTACGACCTTGCCTTGCCCCCCGAACTCGCGGCATGGCTGCGCAACGATGTGAACGGCGACCAGATTCCCCTAAACGCGACCGACCCCGTGCCTACGCGCCTGCTGGCAACCGCGCGCTGGAGTCAACTCGGATATGACTACTACTACCTCTTGAACATCCAGCCACTCGATCGGGAGCGCACGGAGGAAAATACCTTTAGCTACTTTCCAACACTCAGCAAGTCGCTGGCTCTGTCCCCAGAATCTGCCCAGAAAACCTTCCATCGGTTCGACCCTGAACTGGCGCAGGCATACCAAGCCGCATATGAGCGCCATAAACAACTGCTGGACGACCCATTGATGCGTGCGCCGCTCGACGGCTCCGCTCGCAGTCTGGCGCGCACGCTTTACGAGTGGGCGCAGAAGCACAAGGCGGAACTGATTGCCGAAGTGTACCTTGAACCGTTCGGCGGTCAAGGCAAGACGCTTGCCGAGTGGTTGGCGCGAAGCGGCGTTCCCTACCTGCAGGAGCGGCACGACGCCGTGTGGGCGCTGCGCAACTGGGCGGCGTTTGTGCAGCGCGTGCCCGACCTGCCGCTAACTGCCCTGCGCGACCTGCTGCGCTCCAAAGGCGACTACGACGACTGGCGCGCCTTCTACCGCGCCATCACGCCTGAACAGGCGCGCTGGCTATTAGCAGCGGGGTACGCTCATCCCCCAGAAGTCACGCGTTTGAGCAACCACGAGGTGTATCTAACTATCAGTGAGTTCGGCAAAGCGTGGCTGATTACCATGGTGCTGGAGCAGTTGCCGCCCGCCCTGCGCAACCAACTCTGGGAGTACGCCGACGACAAGAAGCCGCTCACCGTCGCGCTGGCGACGCTGCCCCCAAACGCGCGGCTGCAACTGACGCAAATCCTCAGCCAGTGGCGCGCGGCGCTGGGAGCTTACCTATCGAACCGCCTCTTGACCGAAGACCCTGCCGCGCTGGTGGAGCGACTCGCACTCTATCGCACAGGCACTTGGTGGATGCTCTATCTGCCCGAACCCAGCGACCCAACGCCGTTCTCGGTCAACAAGTGTTTGGTGCTTTCCCTCGCGCCCTGCCCGCTCCCACGCAAGGATCATATCTCGCCCGAAGTGCTTTATGTCGAGCCATGAGCGGTTACCGATGTCGGCGCGTGGGGTAAAATCGGAGGTGGAGGGAAGCGTGCAGGCACTGCCCATACCCATACCGACCGAGCCGCTGCAGGAGTTCTGCCTGCGGAATCACATTCGCCGTCTGGCGGTGTTCGGCTCCGCGCTGAGGAACGACTTCCGCCCCGATAGCGACATTGACCTGCTGGTAGAGTTCGAACCCGACCACACACCCAGCCTGCTCCAGATGGCGCGACTGGAGCGCGAGCTGTCGGCGTTGTTCGGCGGGCGCAAAATCGACCTGCGCACCAAAGAAGACCTCAGCCGCTACTTTCGGGACGCTGTAGTGGCGAGCGCGAAGGTGATTTACCATGCACGATGACAGAGTGCGACTGAAGCACATGCTCGAGGCAGCTCACGATGCGCTGAGTTTCGCAAGCGGACGAACACGACAGGACCTTGAAACTGATAAAATGCTTACCTTTGCGCTTATTCGGTGCGTGGAGATTATCGGAGAAGCGGCAAGTCGTCTCACCCCCGATTTTCGGGAGCAACATCCGCTACTGCCGTGGGGAGACATCATCGGGATGCGCAACCGCCTCATACACGCTTATTATGATGTCAACTTGGACACACTCTGGAAAACCATCGAGGAGGATGTGCCGCTCCTTATCGAGCGGCTTGAGGAGATTTTGGCTGAGGAGGACACCCCATGACAGGCTACACGATTGGCGTCGATGTGGGCACGGCGAGTGCGCGGGCGGGGCTGTTTGACCTGACGGGCAAACGGCTGGCAATCGCCACGGAACCCATCCAAATCCACCGCCCGCTGCCCGAATACGCCGAGCAGTCGTCGGAGGACATCTGGCGGGCGGTCTGCACAGTCGTGCGCGCGGTGGTCAGCGAGGCGCGCATCCAGCCCGACACCGTGCTGGGCATCGGCTACGATGCGACCTGCTCGCTCGTCGCGCTGGACGCCAACGACCAGCCCATCAGTATCTCGCCCACGGGCGACCCGCAGTGGAACATCATCATGTGGATGGATCACCGCGCGATTGCCGAGACCGAGCAGGCGAACGCAGGCGGCTACGAGGCGCTGCGCTATTCGGGGGACGCGCTCTCGCCCGAAATGGAGCCGCCGAAACTCGCGTGGCTGCGCCGCCACATGCCCGAAACCTTCGAACGCGCGGGCAAGTTCCTTGACCTCGCCGACTTCCTCGTGTACCGTAGCACGGGCAACAACCTGCGCAGCGAATGCACGATGGGCTGCAAGTGGACTTACCTGCCCGCCGAGAAGCGGTGGGACATGCGCCTGCTGCAGGGCTTGGGCATCGAAAGCATTCTGGAGCGCGGGCGCGCGGGCGAGGCGATTCTGCCGCTGGGCAGCTCAGCGGGCACACTAACGCCACAGGCTGCCAGCGAGCTGGGACTGTCTACCCGCACGCAGGTTGCTATCGGCATCGTGGACGCGCACGCGGGCACAATCGGGCTGCTCGGCGCGGTCTGGGCAGGCGACCCCGCGCCCAGCCTCGAGAAACTGGAACGCGCCACCGCGCTGATCGCGGGCACTTCGTCGTGCCTGATGGCGCTCTCGCGCGAGCCGCGCTTCGTGCAGGGCGTGTGGGGTCCCTACTACGGCGCGGTGCTGCCGAATATGTGGATGAATGAGGGCGGGCAGTCCGCTGCGGGCGCGCTCATCGACTACACGCTCGAACACCACCGCCAGTACCCCGCACTGGAACTGAAGGCGGAACACGAGGGCGTCTCGGTCTACGAGGCGGCGAATCGGGTGGTTGACCAGCTCGCGCAGGGGCTGCCCTATCCTGCGCTGCTGACGCGCCATCTGCATGTGCTGCCCGACCATTACGGCAACCGCGCGCCGTATGCCGACCCGCACGCGCGCGGCGTGGTGGATGGGCTGACGCTGGACGCCAGCCTGAACGCGCTCGCGACGCTTTATTACGCCACCCTGCAGGCGTTGGCGTACAACATCCGCGATGTGCTGCGCGCGATGGCGGAGGCGGGCTACCAGACGGAGGCGATTTATGTGACGGGCGGCAGCGTCAAGAACCGCCTGTGGCTGCGCGAGACCGCCGACATCACGGGCTGCCGCGTGGTGGTCAACCGCGAACCAGAGGCGGTGCTACTGGGCAGCGCGATTCTGGGCGCGACGGCGGCAGGCGCGTACCCCGACATCCCCAGCGCGATGCACGCGATGACCGCCCCAGAGTTCGTCGTGGAGCCGAACCCCGCCGCCGCCGAGTACCACGCGACGAAGTTCGCCCTGTTCCGCGAGTTGTACCAGCAGCACCGCGCCCGCCGCGAGGCGATGCGCCGCTTCGAGCCGTGAGCCTGCCGATGGAGACGCCCGCGCCGCTTGCCCCGCCGCTGGAGGCGGACTTCTACCTGCAGCCGACAGTGGAGGTCGCCCGCGCGCTGCTGGGGCACTGGCTGGTCGTGCGCCACGAGGCGGGCTGGGTCGGCGGGCGCATCGTGGAAGCGGAAGCGTACACCCAAGACGATCCCGCCAGCCACAGCTATCGCGGCAAGACCGAGCGCAACGCCGCGATGTTCGGCGCGCCCGGCACGGCGTATGTCTACCTCATCTACGGCGTCCACGAGTGCTTCAACGCTGTGTGCCAGCCCGAAGGCGTCGGCGAGGCGGTGCTGATACGCGCCTTAGAGCCGACCGTCGGGCTGGAGACGATGTTCCAACGGCGCGGCGGGGTTCACTGGACGCAACTCTGCCGCGGGCCGGGCAACCTGTGCCGCGCGCTGGGAATCACCCGCGCGCTCAACGGCGAGTCGCTGATTACGGGACGCATCCAAATCTGGCGGGGCGAACCCGTGCCCGACGCGCAGGTGGGCATTTCGCCGCGCATCGGCATCACACAGGGCACGGAGCGGCTGTGGCGCTTCTATGTGCGCAATCACCGCTGCGTGTCGGGTAGCCCCACGCGCTGAATTCGCCCCCAAATTCCCCCGAATTGCGCCGAATCCCCCGCCAAACTCTTGACAAGCGCATAGTGCTATGTGCTATAATATACTCACTACGCTACAGAAGGAGGTGGGTGCAGATGGGATACTACTATGAGGATGAACCATGCGAGATGCTCGATGACTTCTGGGCAGAGGAAGCCGAGTGGCGGGATATGCTGAACGAACAAGGATGGGAGTATGTCTACCGCGACGGCGAATGGGAATACAGCGAGTATGTTGCTAACGATTGCTGGGAAACGCTGGAATACTCCGAGGGCGACTTTGACTGGTAAGCCTGCAAAGTCTGCGGGGTCACGATGCCCCGCCCCTTTTTACACACAAAACCAACAGGAATCGATAACGCCACTGTGAATCACAACACAGGAGGTGCGCTGTGCGGAAGGTGAACCTACCCGACCTGCCCGAGTGGCAGGCGCCTACGAAACGGGAGACGATTGAGCTGGAGTTGCGGCTGATTACGCCGATGTTCGGCGGGGGCTACAAGGCGCGTGAAGTGGACACGGTGCAACTGATACGCCCTGCGGCGATTCGCGGACATCTGCGCTTCTGGTGGCGGGCAACCGCAGGGGTGCGATACGCAAGTGTCGAAAAACTCCACGAGGCAGAGCGCGAACTCTGGGGGGCAGCTGCCACGAAAGACAACCCCGCCGTCGGGAAGGTGGCACTCCAAGTGCAAATTCTCTCGGCAGGTGAGAAAGCTCCCCACAACCAAGTCGCGCCCCAACCTAAACCCAAAGAGGGACCGCTGCACCGCTACTTCCTGTTCCCATTTCAAGAACAACAGAATATCCCCGCTGCTGTTGGGCGCAAACAAATTAGCTTCCTGCTGCGTCTCACGCTGGACGCTTCCCTCAGCGAGGCGCAACGCGCAGAAGTCAGAACCGCGCTAAAGGCGTGGATTGCGTTTGGGGGGGTGGGCGCACGCACCCGACGCGGCTGCGGCGCGCTCACGGTCGTGGGCGCCAACGCCAATCAGTGGCTGCCTCCCCTGCAGGGAATTGCGCAGTGGCTGGGAATGCCCCCAAATGCCGCGTCCAAGTGCGACTGGACGACACTTGCAGGGGCGCGAGGAATAGTCGTGCCCACAGCTAGCCCTGAAGAAGCGTGGCGTGAACTGGGGCAATTCTGGGCGCGCTTTCGCAAAGGGCACTTCGCGCAAGCGTATAGCCCGATGTCAGGCGGCAAGTGGCGCGACTACCGACAGGTTCTGTGCCAACTGCGCAATCAGGGGAACTCGCTGCGCTTAGCCAAGCCGTTTTTGGGACTACCAATCATCTATCAGGAAATCAAGGGGGCGAAAAACCTCTGCTTCACAGGCACGCTGGAACCCGCGCAAAGCGGACGAATGGCGTCGCCCGTAATCCTGAAGCCTATCGCCCTACAGGGAGGCAAGTTCGGCGCGTTGATCGTGGTGATGGAAGCCCCCAAGCCCGACAAGATTCGCATCGACGGCACAGAGTACGCACTGACTGCCCCGACGAAAGACCCCGTGCTGCAAGCCTTAGACGCAACCGATGTGCTGGACGCCGTTCTCAAGGGCGCACGGAAGCATTTCACAGGGAAACAGACCGCCCAGTTCCGCTTGTAAGAGGGAGGCGCACAATGACAAAATACCTCATGACCATCGCGTTGGGACCCGTGCAGGAGTTTATCGCAGCGGCGCGGCGCACGGCTGACCTCACCGCTGGCTCCGAGCTCCTGGTCGAGCTGGCAAGGCACTTGGCGAATTATCTGCAGAGTCAGCACGACGCCGAGCTGATTTTCCCCGCCTCGCCGCAATCGGACGCGCCCAACAAGCTGCTGTTTACTGTGCAGGGCGAGCCGCACAAAATCGCCGCCGACGCCAAAGAGCAGGCGCATACCTACCTGCGCAATCGGTGGGAGGCGTGCCTGCAGCAACTGGGCGCGGTGAAAGGCTGCATCGACGAGGAGCTGGCGAACTGGCAGCTGAAAAACTTTCTGGAGTTTTACGCGGCGTGGGCGCCGCTGAACGGCAAATACGCAGAGGCGCGGCGGCGACTGGAACAGCTGCTGGCAGGGCGCAAGGCACTGCGCGACTTCAAGCAAGCGCCCGCCTACCCGACGCACCCCAAAAGCCCGCTGAATCCCTCGATGGACAGCGTGTTCCGCTCCGAGGCGCACGGGGACGGCTTCAGCGCGCCTGCAGATGCCCAGCAGCACCCGAAACTCCGCCTCAAGCCGCGCGAGACGCTGGACGCGATCTCGCTCATCAAGCGCGTTCTGGGCGGCAGCGGCGTGCCCTCCACACGCGAGATGGGCTTCCGCGCCGTCGAGAAGGCGCTCTCCAAAGAAGCGCTCGGCGCGTACCGCGCCTTGCAACGCTGGCAAGAGGAACTCGGCATCGACGACTTGAGCGACCTATTTTTCCAAGAGAACTTTCGGCGCATCTGTCAGGAACGCCAAACGGAAGAGGGCTGGCGTCTTACCCCTAAGCAGCTTGAGGCAGTCTGCGCCGACGCCAGCACGCTTCGCAAAGCGCTCAAAGAGGCGAAAATCTCCGAGGAGTTGCTGCGCTACTATGCGATTCTGGTCGCCGATGGAGACCGGATGGGCGCAGCAATCGATTCGCTCACGAGTCTGGAGGAGCATCGCAACTTCTCCCGACAGGTCGCCCAGTTCGCCCAGAATGCCGAGCGGATTGTGGACGCCCACGACGGGCATCTGGTCTACTGCGGCGGGGACGATGTGCTGGCGCTGCTGCCTGCGAACCGCGGCTGGCGTGCGCCCGCAAACTGCACGAGGCGTTCGTCAGTTGCATGCAGCCCGTGATGCCTGCAGGACAGGCGCCCTCCCTCTCGGCAGGGATTGCGATTGTGCATGTGATGGACAACCTGCAGGTCGCGCTCGGCTGGGCGCGTGAGACGGAACAGTACGCCAAGCAGCTGCGCAACGCCGTCGCCGTCGCCCGCTATCCGCGCAGCGGCGGGATGAACCGCGCCCGCACGCGCTGGGACGCCTTCGACGCGTGGGACTACTGGATCCGCGCCTTCCGCGCAGGGCTGGCGGACACGCTCCCCTACGAACTGCGTGCGCTGGCGCGGGACTATCAAGCCATCGATGTACCCCCCGACATCTTGCGCAAAGAGGCGATGCGCGTGCTGGAGCGCAAGCAAAAGCCCCAGCAGACCATCGTCATCCCCGACTGGGTGCAGTCAGCGGACGACCTGCACGCCCTGACGGAGATGATGCTGATTGCCCGCTTCCTGTCGGGCTACCCGGAGGTGTAAGCGATGCAAGAGCATATCGTGCGCATTCGTGCGCTAGACAGCCTGCTGTTTCGCGACGGGCGACCGTTCGCCAACGAGCCCGGCGCGCTGACGGCGCGGAGCCTGCCCATCCCGCCGCCCAACACCGTCGCGGGCTTCCTGCGCTCGCTGATTGGAACCCTCAAGGGCGTCGACTGGGCGGAGATCGACGCCAAGCGCATCTTCTCGGAGCCAGAGGTGCGCGGGCCGTTGCCGATGCGGGGCGACGAGTTCGTGCTGCCCGCGCCAGCCGACGCGCTGGTGTTGCCCGCGCAAAGCGAGGGCGCGCCGCCGCGTGTGTTGCGCTTGCTGCCCGCACTGACGCTCGGCAACGGCGAGGGCTGCGACCTGCCCGACTACTACTACGGACTGCGCCCGCTGCCCCCGCCCAGCGCCGAGAAGCCCGCCAAAGGCTACGCCTTCTGGCGCTGGGATGAACTGCGCCTGTGGCTGGAGGGCGAAACGCCCAGCCCGCTGACCAAAATCGAGCCCCCGCCCGTCGACAGGCGCACCCATATCGCGATTAATCACGAAACAGACCCCGCGAATAGGGGCAACCTGTTCACTGTCGAGTATCGCGCCTACGAGGAGCGCACGGAGCAACCTGACGAGCCGCCTGTTGAGTGGAGCCTCGTTGCGCTGGTACGCACCGAGTTCGCAGGCGTGATTGGCGGCGTGGCGCCGTTTGGCGGCGAGCGGCGACTGGCGTATGTGGAGCCGTATAGCGAATGGCTAGACTGCCCCGACGACCTGCGCAAGAAACTCCGCACGGCGCGCTATGTGCGGATGTACCTCGCGACGCCCGCCCAGTTCACCTGCGGGTGGCGTCCGGGCTGGCTGCGCAAGGAGAATCAGGGCGAACAGTCACGCCTTGTGGGGGCGCCCCCCGACTTGGACGGGCTGACCCTGCGCCTCGTGGCAGCCGCCGTGCCGCGCCGAACCGCCGTCAGCGGCTGGAACATGCGCAAAAGCCAGTTCGGACCGCGACCTGTGCGCTGGTGCGTTTCTGCGGGCGCGGTCTACTTCTTCGAGGTGCTGGAGGGCGATCCCAGCATCCTCGCCGACAAGGGCTGGCTGCACCCCGTAAGCGACGGCAAGGAGCAAAACGGGCGCGAGGACAACGGCGACCGACCCCGACAAGCGGGCTTCGGACTCGCGCTCTGGGGCGTCTGGAATCCAAGCATCGGAGGTAACCTATGAAAGAGAAACGGCTAATCTTGCTGCATGCGCTCACGCCCCTGCATGTGGGCACAGGGCAGGCGGTCGGGAATGTGGACTTGCCGATTGCCCGCGAGAAGGCGACAGGCTTCCCGATTGTGCCCGCCTCCGCCCTCAAAGGCGTGCTGCGCGATTACTTTAGCGCCCAGTCGTGGGCGTCTCAAGCGTTCGGCGACACGGAGCAAGCAGGCGCGTGGGTCTTCACCGATCTGCGCATCCTGTGCCTGCCCGTGCGCAGTTTCTTCGGCGTGTTCGCCTACGCGACCTGCCCGCTGATTCTGGAGCGACTACGCAGGCACGCGGCGGCGTTCGGCATCACGGGCTTCGAGAACCTCAGCGTCGCCGTAGACGGAATCCAGATTGCGCTCACCAGCGACAGCGCACTGCAGGGGGACGGTAAGGTGTACCTCGAAGACCTCGACCTTGAGGTGACTCAGGGACAACAGGTGGACGCCGTCGCGCGGGCGATTGCCGACAAACTGCTGCCCGAGGGCGAGCGGAGCCACTTCACGGCGCGCTTCGCGGTGGTGAGCAACGATGTGTTCATCTTCCTGAGCGAGACGGCGACGGAGGTGGTCGCCCGCGTGCGCCTTGAAGACGCCACGAAAACCGTCGCGTCGGGCGGGCTGTGGTACGAGGAATCTGTGCCCGCCGAGGCGGTCTTCTACGGCTTCGTCGGCGCAACGAGCGAGAAGCCGAGCCTCGCGTCGCTGCAGATAGACCAGCCCCTGCAAATCGGCGGCGACGCGACCATCGGACGCGGACTGTGCAAGGTGGTGATCACGCCATGAAGACCCTCTCGCAATTCAGGATGCAGCAGGCGCTTGACCTCGTGCGCGAGGTTGTGGGCAAGCCAGAGCAGGTTCGCACCATCTACGGCAAACTGTGCCATGAGTTCCCCGTGCTGGTGCGCACTTGCGGGCTGTGCCAAGCGATTGCCTTCTGCGCCGACAAAGCGCAAAGCGACGAAAAGGCGCGCGCCGAGGCGTACCGACTGCTGCTGACACACATCGGCAAAATTCTGGGCGTTGAGACCAACGGCGTAGGCGGCGCGAACGATCGGCTGCTCGAGACAATCTTGGGGGCGGACACGACGAAATATATGCTCTACACCCGCCGCGTGCTGCAGGCGTGGGTCTACTTCAAGCGGTTCGCCGTGTCGGTGCTGGGCGTGAAGACGGGAGGGAGCGAGTCATGAGCGATGGAGTCCAGGCGCGTAGGAGTGTGCTTGAGAACCTGAAGCGTACAGCCGAGACGCACGCGGGCTTGCTGCTGCAGCGCTACCTGACGGCGCACAAGCCCAAGCAGCGCGACAACACGCAGGAAACGCCCGAAGAGAAACTGCTGGGGCAGGTACGCACGGTGGAGGCGTCCGAAGTCTACCGCGTGGCGTTTCGGCGATGGCGGCTGTTCGCCCAGCAGACGCCTGAAGGGTGCGCGCGGGTTCACTTCACCGTGCAGGCAGTCGCGCCGATTGCGATTGGTTTGGGCGACGCCAGCCCCCTGGAGGTTGGCATTCGGCTGCACCACACCTACGGGATGCCGCTGTTGCCCGCCTCCGCGCTCAAAGGGCTGTGCCGTCGCGTGGCGCGCCTGCTACGCCACGACAGCAAACTCTCGGACGAGGCGATCGACGCGCTGTTCGGCTTCAGCCGCGACACACGGGCGGCGGCGGGCGCAGTGGTCTTCTACGACGCTTGGTACGACCCCAGCAGCGTAGACGGCGCGCCGTTCCACCGCGATGTGATTACCGTGCATCACCCCGCCTATTATGGCAGCGGCGAAGTCGCACCCACCGACTTCGATGACCCGACGCCTGTGCCGTTTCTCGTCATCAAGCCAGGCGCGCGGTTTCTGTGTATGTTGGACGCGCCCAATCGCCAGTGGGCAGATTTCGCGCAAAAGATGCTGCTGTGGGGGCTGGAGAATCTCGGCGTCGGGGCGAAAACCAACGCGGGCTACGGCTACCTGACCCGCGAGGGCAGCGCATCGGCGTCTCCAGCCGCGCGCCCGACGCTACAAGCCAGCGAGCAGGTTTGGCAGCAGGCGTACATCACCTACGACGCGGGCAAGCAGACCCTTACCGTGCAGAATCTGGCAACCAAAGCGCGCGCGGAGGCGCAAGGCGCACAGGCAAAAACGCTGCTGGACGCGCTCCCCGATGCCGTGCGCCAACTGTTGGTGGAAAAACGCAAGCTCACCGCCGATGTCGTCGTCGAGCAGCAAGGCAACATGCGGCGGCTGGTGAAAATCCTCGCGGAGAGCGTATAGTGAAGCGCACCCTGTCTCATACCAATCGCTAAGCCAAAGTTTACAAAAAACAGCAGTTGATGACCCCCTCCTTAAGGTTCCCCCTGCTCGCAGGGGGAACCGAGTTAGCGCGCCCTTCGCGGTTCCCCTCGCGAAGCGGGGGGAACCTTAAGGAGGGAGGCAATTCATAAACTCTGACCACGCGATGGGTATCACTCACTCCACAGCGCGGGCTGCAGCGCGAGCGCGTCGCGGCTGACCGTGCGTTTGATGAGGCGGTACTCGTCGCGAATCTGCCCCGTGTGCAGGCGGCTCATAATGATTGCATGGTAGGTCGGGTCAATCTCCGCCGCGAGGAAGCGTCGGTTGAGTCGCTTGCAGACCTCCAACTCCGCGCCGCTGCCCCCAAAATGCACCAACACCACATCACCTGGCTGCGTGCAACTCAGAATCAGCATCTCGGACAACTTCTGCGGAATCTGGCACGCATGCACCGTCTTCTCGCGGCTCACATTCTTCACGAGGTCGAAGTAGAACCAGCTGTAGGGCATGCGCCCCTTCTGCCCCTGTGCCATGCGTTGACGAATGCGCTTGTCGGTCGGGTTCTGGTAGGGCTGGGCGACCTGCTCCTTGAAAAACTTGTTGTGGGCGGTCTTGCGACCGTGCAGAATGCTACGGTGGGCGGTCGTGAACCGCTTCGGGCTGTGCCCCACATTTGTATTGTAGACCCACACATAGTCCTGCACATCATAGCACGCCTCGTCCAGAAAGCGCACGCGCAGGTAGGCGTTCTGCTTGGGATAGTTGATGAAAAACATGTTGCCGTCGTCTTTCAGCACGCGCAACGACTCGCGCGCCAGTTCGATGTACCACTCGATATACTCCTCGAACGAGCGGGTGTACGACTTGCCGTTGTAGCGCACGCCGACATTGTAGTCGGGGTCGCTGAAGACCATGTCCACCGACCCGTCAGGCAGCTGGCGCATCAGGTCGAACACATCGCCCAAGTAGACCGTGTCGATAAGGTGTTCTGGAATGGTCATTGCCTGCGCCTCCCCTCACAGGCAGTCCAGTGGCGCTATTGTCCTTGCTGTCTGTCCAACGGTATCGTGTAGGTGTCGGGCGCGCCTGGGGGTTGGATGCCGTACTGCCCCGTTTGCGGGTCGAGTTTCACATCGCCGACATTTGGGGGCGGGGCGGTTTGCGTCGGCAGGTCGCGGCTGGCAGGGGGCGGGGCGTCGTAGCGGTTCGGCGGCGGCAGGTTCACCTCGCCGCTGGGCGCAGCCGTCTCACGCCGCGATGCGCCCCCAGCGGCAGGGTTCTCCACCTCTACAGGAGGCGCGGCGCGTACCCCGCGCTCAATCTCCACTTGGGTCTCGCCCTGACGCTCGGCAATCGCGCGCTGCACATCCTCTTCTGTGTACGACTGACGCTGACACCCGCTCAGCGCCAGCCCCAACGCCAATCCAAATAGCCCAACGGTTCGCATCGTGGTCTCCCAGAGATATTATGGCACATTTTCGGGTTCGCCCCAGTCGCCGACGCGCAGCACCTCGCGCTCTAACTGCACGCCGTAGGTCTCGTACACGGCGCGCTCGATGTGCCGCGCGAGGGCGTGGAAGTCGCTGGCGGTTGCCCAGCCGCGATTGATGAGGAAGTTGGCGTGCTTGCGCGAGACGCACGCGCCGCCGACGGCGTAGCCCTTCAGCCCGCACGCTTCAATCAGGTAGCCCGCAGGCACGACACCCGCCTCGCGCATCGGCGCGGGCAGGTTCGGCAATCGCTCCGCCAACGCGCGGTCGTACACATTCTTGAAAAAGCTCCCCGCCGACGATTCGGGCGGCTGCTTGAGGATACGCTGGCGTTGGAACTCGCGGGCGCGCCCCAAAATCGCGCGGCGGCAATCGGGCGTTAGGCGCAGGCGCACTGCCAGCAGGCTCGTCGGCGGCGGGTTGGGGCGACGCAAGCGGCTGTCGCGATACGAGAACTGCATCCAGTTGGGCGGCACGCGCTGGCGCACCCCTTCGGACACGAGGTCTATCTCCAGCAGCAGGTCGGCGATGTTGCTGCGGTACGCGCCCGCGTTGGAGACCAACGCGCCGCCCAGCGTGCCAGGAATGCCGACCGCGAACTCCAGCCCGCTCAGCCCCGCCTGTGCGGTCTTCAAAAACAGCTCCTGAAAGGCGACGCCCGTCTCGGCGTAGGTCTCCGCGCCGACGCGCATCTGGCGGCAGGCGTTGTAAATCACCAGCGCGGGCACGCCCCGATCGCTCACCAGCAGGTTGCTCCCGTGCCCCATGATGAACACGGGCACGCCGTTTTGGTGCGCCCAGATGCTGATGCGGGCGAACTCTTCGAGGTCGTGGGTCTTGTAAAACAGCGCGGCGGGACCGCCGACGCGCAGGGTCGTATGACGGCGCAGCGGCTCTGCTCGGCGGGGCGCGCCGAGGCAAAGCCGCGCGAGGGGTTCTATCAGTGCGTCCCAGTTCATCCGACGGCGCGCAGCACCTTGCCCGCCTTCAGGCAGCGCGTGCAGACGCGAATGCGCTGCACCGTCTTGCCGCCGTTGACATAGGCGCGCACCGTCTGCAGGTTCGGCGACCACTGCCGCTTTGTCTTCGGCGCACGGTACCGCCACTGACCCGAATGCTTGTGCTGGATGCTGTTGCCGAACATCGGACCCTTGCCGCACACTTCACAAACCTGTGCCATAGATGCCTCCTTCGTCGTCGGGGGGCATTATACCCCAAACGCCTGCGCATAGGGGGCGCTGTAGAGTGTCATCTTTGGCGCAGGAGTACCTTTGGTTCGGCGACAGGTTGCACAATCACTCCTCGTGCGCTTCGTTTTCGTGAGGTTCACTTGGGGTGGCTTGCATGCCGTCGTCGCGGATTTCGGGGTGGCGGATTTGACCGCCCAAGTGCGCCGTGTAGCCCATCACGCCGAACACCAGCACGCTTGCCAAGAGGGTAATCGCCGTGCCTGCAGACAGCCAGCGCGGGTTTTTGACCCCCGCTGCCAACGCTGCCCCCGCCGCCACACCCAGCGCAACGCCACACCAAAGCGCGAACTTGCCCATCGACTCGTGTTCTTCGATATACGCCTTGTCGACGCCCGCCATAGGTTCAATCACCTCTTCGGCAGGCTCGCCCGTGAGGTACGCGGGAACGCTGCTCAGCCCTGCCAGCAACGCAACCGCCAACGCAAGTTTCTGAACCTCCGCGCTGCGCCGTATCAGGCTCCAGCCAAGCAGCAGCAGGCTGAACAGTGCGCCCATCACGGGCAGGTGGTTCAGCATCAGGTGCAACTGTGCGCCGTTCATCGGAAACTTATGCCTCCCGCAGGCAGTATACCCGTTTAGCGCTTGAATTCAGGGCGC
>ERZ511473.389-NODE-389-length-77150-cov-5.435821_pt1 | contig 77150 bp, 52 predicted proteins | sample MGYA00374947_ERZ511473 | MGnify/ENA primary metagenome ERZ511473 (study PRJEB26303, sample SAMN06343854) | sediment metagenome | isolation source: hot spring sediment | place: Canada: British Columbia | collected 2012-09-26 ... | reverse complement strand
GAATACTTAGTTCGTTACCGCAATTTCTGTAAAGAGCAGAAACTGAAGCAGACTGAACCTGAATAACCGGCTTAACTACGTAGAAAGTTTCTTTAACTGCAAAAGCAGTATCTTTACCTTTAAACTTGAAGTTAATTTTACCTTCCCACTTCTGTTCAGATAGACCTTCTTTGTCATAAGCACCAGCCTGAGCAGTAAAAGCTACTTTACCCATTTTAGTTGAGTTATCAACTTTAAGAGCTTGTCCTCTTGCAGTCATAGTTGGAGTGATAGCACTAGAAGAAGCAGTTAAAAACATATCAGCTTCGTATTTAGTACCAGCAGCTACATATTTAGACTCTGGACGTACCATCGCAACAACATTATCAAACTTAAGGTCAGAAGCACCAACTTTAGCAGCCAGTTCATTCAAAGCCTCGTTCTCATATTTAAGAACTTCAGTTTCTTTTTGTGCAAGTACAGCAAGAGCTGCAACCATTGGAGTTTCTGCAAAGTTTAACTGAGCAAAATCTTTTCTTTTCTGCACAGGATCTTTAGAGAAAATAGGATCTTCGCTACCGCCCATTGCTAAGCTAGGAACTTTTACACCTAAACCTTTAAGGTACGTTTCATATGCTTTAAGTTGCTTTTCTAAATCGTATCCTTTACCTTTTTTAGAACCTTCAGGTCCTAACATCATATTAGCGATTTTTTCTTCTTCTTTACCACCTTTGTAATTACCATCTTCTTCTAAACCACCGGTAATTTCTATCATCTCCTTGCGAAGACCATCCATATACGCAATGATTTTGGAAGTTTCAGATCTAACGCTAGCAGCTTGATCAGTAATCGCTTTATCTTTGTTACCTTCTGCGGCAACAGCTTCACCAATTTTAGATACAAGAGCAGTATTTTCTGCAACTGATTTATCTTTAACATTGATTAAGCTATTGTCCAGGAACACAAACTTCTGAATGATGGCACTACTTACCTGAAGCGCAAGAAGCGCTGTTAATACCAGGTACATCATACCAATCATCTTCTGTCTTGGACTTTCTTTTCCTCCAGCCATAATATATTGGTTCTGTTTTTAGATTGAACAATTAATTTTTTAATTGAAATGATAATTCCGAAGAATTAACCTTTCATTGCAGAAAGCATGTTTCCGTAAACTGTATTTAGTTGCGTTAAGTTACCAGACAGTTTCGCAAGTTCTTGCTTGAATTGTTCAGTATCTTTAGAAGCATCAGCCATATTCTCCATTGCAGAAGAAAGATTGCTATAAAATTTATTCATAGCTCTTAAGTGATTGTTAGCATCAGCAAGTTCCATTTCGTAAACTGCATTTAGAGCACCAAGATTTTTAGTTATGTTCTGTACTTGAGAATGGTATTCTCTAGCATCCTGAGAAGCGTTAGCCATTTCTGACATTGCATCAACAGTTTTAGAGTAAGACTTATTCATTTCAAGAATTGCAGCAGAAGCAGTTTTTACATTTGCAGCGTATTCGTTAGAAGCAACTGAAGCATCAGAAAGATCTTTAAGGTTGCTTACAGAAGATGAAAGGTTATTTAAACCAGCACCTAATTTATTGATAACATCACTGTTGATATTAGCATCAGAAAGCATACCATCAAGTTTCTTAGTCAATGAATCACCAGTAGCTACTTCACCAGCTTCTTCGTAGTTATCATATTCGTCAGAAAGTTGAGGATAAACTCTAGTCCAATCTGGATCTTTGTGAACAGGTTGAAATGCACTAAATGCGAAAATAACAGCTTCAGTTGTAAGACCAACAACAAGCATTGGACCAGCACCTGGCCAGTGCATAATTTTAAACATAGCTCCAACAATTACAACTGCTGCTCCTAGACCATATAGAAGAGGCATAAACTTGTTGAATAATAAATCAGCGAATCCACCTTTACTTGTACTCATGTTTGTAAGAATTTAGAAATTTAGTTTAACAATAGTTTTTTTACTGAATTAATTGAAATTGATTATTATAGAATTTAGAACAAGAAAAACATTAGAATAAATTTTAGAACTCAGAACCTGAAGATCTACCTAGGTAAGTCATTACGCAACGGAAACCTACGTAAGATTTAGTTGTATCCTGATATTCATAAGTTCTGGTACCGGTTTCAAGGAAATATGCAATATCTTTCCAAGAACCACCTCTGATAACTTTTCTAGGCTCGTTATCATCATTATATGTAGGGTTCAAATCCCAAACAACAGGAACTGCTGCTTCATAGAAAGCGTCTTCACACCACTCTGAAACGTTACCGGCCATATCATAAAGACCAAAATCGTTAGAGAAATAAGAAGCTACAGGAGCAGAGTACATAAAACCATCATCGTAATAGTTTCCTCTACCTGGCTTAAAGTTTGCAAGCATACAACCTTTTGCATTTCTGATATATGGGTTACCCCAAGGATATTTGGCCATATCTCTACCACCTCTTGCTGCATATTCCCACTCAGCTTCAGAAGGCAATCTAAAGTTTGGCATTTTCCAAAGACCTTGTTCAGCTCTCCAGTTATTCATGTGTTTAGTTCTCCATTCGCAGAAATACTTCGCTGCAAACCAGTCAACACCAACTACAGGATATTCATCAAATGCAGGGTGTGCATAATAATATTCCATCATTGGATCACCCATATGGTGAGAGAAATCTCTAACCCATACCGTAGTGTCAGGATACAATTCAGTCATAATGTATTCTTCACCTAATACATCTAATGAATCACCTAACATAACCTCAACGAACTGTCTGTATTCGTTATTGGTAATTTCAGTATCATCCATGTAGAATCCACCGATGGTAACCTGCTTATTTAAGTTAATTTGCGTTGCAGGAACGTCTTCATCTGCCTGACCCATATGGAATGTACCAGATGGACAGGTAGTCATACCGTAAGGTACAGTCTGAACCCAGCCTTCTCTGTCCAAGACACCAACTAGATCACCTCCACCGTCGTAGCTTCCACCGCCACAACTCTGAAGCAAGATCATTGCGCCCAATGACATTAAAAAGTTAAACTTTGAAATAACACCTAATTTATTCATAATTCACCTGTTTAATTTCTTTTTGTTTTTCCTGTTTTTACTGTTTATAAAATTCAAATAGTTCTAACTTTTATATCTCAAGTCCAATTTTTTTCTTGAACGAAGATTTTTAGACATTATTGCTATTGTGCAATAAAACCTAAAATTATTAATACCAAAGTTAGAAAAGTCTTGTAAGTTCTACTTTTTTTTAAAAAGGTCCAAATTTATCCACAATTAATTTTCATGGCGATATCTTGGAGTTCTAACCGGTGGTCTTTGTGGCCCCCATACATTGGGAATCATATAAGACAACATTATTTCGTGTGATGTTCTTGCCTTTGCCGGCGCACCATTTGTTACAAAATCAAATGCATAACCTATCCTTAACGCATCCTGATTCTGTTTATTTTTCAAAACATTAATTCCGAGATAAAGAATTATATCATCGTTACTCAAAGTCTTTCCACCTTTACTTTCTTCTCTTTTGGCAATTGACTGACGTACATTAAGCCCAGCCCAAACTTTTTTGTTATATTCTACTAAACCGCCAAACAAATAAGTAACCTGATGCAAGTCAGTTTGTACTATAAAAGAAGGCGTAACAGTAATTGTATAAGCAGGTTGCCAACGATATCCTGCAGTTATATACATATGATTAGCTAGCTCAGAAGATATCTTGTTGGATCCATAATTGAGATTTGATCTTGGTATATGATAAAAACTAACCCCACCATAGTATTTCTTATGTTCATACCAAACACCAGCATTTAAGTCAGGAACTACCTGAGCTACCTGATTTTTTGGATCTATTATATAGCGATAAATATCATCGTCCTCCTGGTATACTCTATATTTATTTCTGAATTTCTGAGAGTAAATACCTCCATTTATTCCAAGTCCTAATAAACCGTTTTTAATAGCAAAATGTTTTGAAGCAGATAAATTTGCATTGATATTTCTTAAAGGACCTATTTCATCAATTAAGAAATAGCCACCTATACCAATTTTATAATCTTTAATAGGAGTACAAACACTTAATATAGCACTACGTGGGGCTCCACCATCATCATTAGTGGGATCATATCCTGTATACTGGTCACGAATAATAAGTGTAGACCTCAAAAGGTTTTCAACACCGGTATAGCCAGGGTTAAAATACAAGCCATTAAACATGTATTGGCTAAACTGTGCATCCTGCTGAGCAAAAGAGCAATAGCCCAATGATAGCAATACCAATAGAAAAGATAATTTAAATTTTATCATATCATTGTTAAATAACTCGAATGAGAAAAAATCATATAAAACATGATTTTTGAGATGGAATTCCATCTCAAAAATCTTCTAAATTTCCTAACTAAAATCAAAATTCCAAAATTATGCACTTATTTTTTACAAAAGGTAATGACTTAATACGCAATAGAATTCTGGTTGGTTGCGTTAATTAGGGTATTTTATATCAATTTGTTAGCTTTTTTTATATATAACTCTAGAGCACCTGTCATTGAAGGTGCATTAGGCAAAGGAGCTTCAATATCCAAAATTAAGCCACTGTCTCTAACTTCTTTGGCTGTGGTGGGGCCAAAAGCAGCGATTCTGGTACTATTTTGCTTAAAATCAGGAAAATTAACAAACAAGGAGTTGACACCAGAAGGACTAAAGAATGCAATTATATCGTAATTAACATTAGCTAAATCAGACAAATCGCTTGCTACTGTTTTATATATTATACCTTCAGTAAATTTAAATCCATTCTTACGCATAAAAGAAGGCAAATCGTCTTTGCGAATATTAGAGCATGGAAATAAAAAACGCTCTTCTTTGTGCTTAATCAGAACTTCTTCTAAATCGCGAGCAGTCTTATGTCCTACAAAGATTTTTCTTTTCCTGATTACTATATACTTTTGAAGGTAATTGGCGGTTTGCTCTGAAATACAGAAGTATTTCATATCAGCAGGTACATCAATTTTTGCTTCAGAGCATATCCTAAAAAAATTATCTACAGCATTTCTGCTGGTAAAAATAATTGCGGTATGCTCTAAAATTTCAATCTTCTGCTTTCTAAACTCCTTGAAATCAACCGATTGAATTTCTATAAAAGGTCTAAAATCAACCTTTATTCCATATACTTCGGCCAAAGTATAATATGGAGACTTTTCATCTGCAGGTGCAGGCTGGGTAACAAGAATACTAGATACTTTTGTTAATCTTTCTTTTACCTCTTTAGCTTCAAACTCACTCATTTATCTTTATAAAAAATTATAAATCCAAATTTGATAATAATGTAAATTTTATTACAAATGCTAATGGAATAATTTCAGCAATGCAAAGGTATGAAAATAAATAAACATAATTAAATTGAGGTGTACTAAATGTTATTACCAGCAATCTTGCAACAGTAAAAAGCATCCCTCCAATGATAATGACCAGAAAACCAATGTAAGAAATTGACCAATCAAGTAGTTCTGAAAAATAATATAGCGAAAAAACAGGCACCAACAACAAGTTCATATATAGGGCAACCCTCACTATTTCATTAAAATGCGCTTTAACCAAAGTCTTAAACTGAAACACAAGACCAAGCATTTCCAGATACAAATATTTTAGGTAGAACAATACTAAAAATCCTATTGCTGTAATGGTTACATCTTTTAATGGACCTAAATATGGCACTACAATTCCAGATTCTGCATATATGTATGCAAAACCCAGCGAATTTAGCAACAGAATGAGCAACATGGGAAATGTAAAAAAGTCTAAATGGCTTACATTTTCAGAACTATTGCCAGACTGCCCTATACCTAAAGTAGAATACAAATACCTGGGAAAGCGATTTTTGAGGACAACAAATACCAGAAGAATAAGCACAAAAAATAGAAATATAATTTCTTTATCCACTATTGTACTTTGCCTTGATTTCCAAAGCAATGTACTTTGAAGTATGTTTCCGTTTGTAATGCTATAAATTTTTAGATTATCCGGGATTTTTCCATCTTTATGGTAAAAATTTAGCAATCTTTTTTCTGAACCTGAAGGAAAAAACTTTTTAATCTCCAGCATCAAGTATTCGGGATTATTACCGGTATTTTTATAAACTAATTTTTGATCAAGAAAAATGCTTAAGCCCGGCTGTGCATTTATTTTAAGATAATAACCTCGGTAAGGATGAAAGTCCATAAAAAGACTCTTACTGGTAACATGACCTTGGGTGTATGGGACATAAGTAGCATAGAGAGGATCAAATACCAGAAATTCTTCGCTAAGATCTTTAACAACAACAGTATCATTGATTGAAGCCAATGTCTTATTGGTTGTAAACAAGCAAAAAAGAAGACTAAGAAATAAAAATAAGCTTTTAGGCAAAATTTGATATTTTATCACTTTTTCGACGATATAAAAATTCCAAAATCCCCGTTACAATAGTAGCATAGACAATTAACAGTATAAAAACCATATTAATACTGTTATCATTAAACACCCAAACAACTCCAATTGCCAACAAATTTATTAAAAGTAGGACAATAATAGCATTGATAGAATTAAGTCCAAGATCAACTAATCGGTGATGCAAATGGTTTTTATCAGGCAAAAATGGTGATCTGCGATTTAAAACTCGAAGTATAAAAACCCTTAATGTATCCGCAATAGGGATAAATAACACCGCCATTACAAAAAGTGAATTATTGGTAAAAGGTTTCATTTCAAGAAACTTTATTGCTAAAACAGACACAATAAATCCAGAAACTAAAGAACCTGTGTCGCCCATAAAAACAATGGCATTTTTAAAATTATAACGCAAAAAGCCCAATATACTTCCCATAAGACTAAAAGCTACTGTTGCATAGGGCAAATAAGAACCAGAGCCCCAGTATAAGAATCCTATCCCCAGGAAAGCGCAAATAAGAACAATCACCGAACCGGCAAGTCCATCTAATCCATCAACAAGGTTAATAGCATTGGTAATGCCAATAATAAACAGCCCTGAAACTAAATAACTATAGGTAAGTGAGATATCATAAACACCGAAAATGCCATAGAAACTGGTAATTCGAACATCACCTGCGATTATAATTATACCTGCGGCAAGAATTTGCACAAAGGCCTTTTTAAAAGCAGATACAGAAATAATATCATCTTTGAGGCCAATAAAAAAAATAATAATTGCACCAGCCATCATTTCCTTCACACCTTGATTAATTACTCCAAATAAAGTTATTGATGAAATAAAACCGGCGAAAATTGCTAAACCGCCCAATCTGGGTGTAGAATTAAAATGCACGGTGCGCAGACTTGGCTCATCAAGAAGTTTTTTCTTGTGTGCGACTCTTACTATAGAAGGAATGGCAAATACACAAACTAAAAGTGCCCAGAAAAATGCTAATAAATTCTGATATAATACCATAAAGCAGTTTTTACCTCATACGTTTATCGCTCAAATAGGGTTTGTTTAAAATTTGCTAATAAATCCAAAATGAATTTTGGACAAATTAAATCGAAATGTTTCCTGGTTGTTTCTACCCAGTGAATAAATAAAGGTGAAAACACCCGGACCCGTTGTAAAAGTCAGACCTGCACCTATTCCGCTTGGATAGTCAAATTCTTTTTCTTGCAATAAGGGATTATATACGACCCCTTGATCTATAAAAGCTAATATATAGGTATTTTCTTCGATAAACACCCTGGTTTCCAGTGTGCCAACCAGAAAATTACGAGCATAATAATTATTTTCATTAAATCCTCGTAAAGTTTTCAAGCCTCCTACTCTATAAAAGTCAGAGAGAAAATACTGCCCACGGCTATTCCATAAACCAGCTGCTTTAGCAGCAATCAGCAAGGTGCTGAAAGAATTTAACTTCGTAAATTTATTCAGATAAAATGTAGCTTGGGACTGCAAACTTTTCTCAGATAGTTTAATTGAATCATTTGGAGTTTGCAAAGCCCTATTTTTAAGCGATTTATTACCCAAGGACAAAGTAGTTTCAAACTCCCATCCTTTCCTGGGGAAGTAGATATCATCCAAATTCTCCAGTTTTAGTTTGACTCCATACTGATACACATTAAAATCCTGTTTGACAATAGAGTTTGCAGCTAAAGACCGGGATGATTTAATAGTTGCAAAAACTCCAAGTTGTGTATTTTTATCAGTGTTCTGTGCAATACCAACACCTCGATCAATATTAATAAAAGTTGTATCCTGCTTAAATAACTTAAAAAACACATCGCCATTTAGATACGAACTTAATAAAGCAGGGTGAAAATAGGCTAAGTCGAGTATCTGACTTTCGTTATCAAATCGTTGCCAGGCTGCATCAATTCTTTTGCCTGTATTCAAAAAGTTTTGCAATACCAGATTAACCTGTCCGGTGATTAGCATTTTCTTATCCTGACCTTCATTAGGCAAAAAACCGACTATCCCATCAAAATAATTTACCTTTTTTTCTTTTAGAAACATGACCAAAGTGACGCTTTCTTCACTAAAAAGCAGCAACGATTCACGTTCTCTTTCCAGATATGGCATTTTCACTATTCTGCGATGTAGAAAATCAATTTTGGACTGATCAAAAGCTCGTCCGGGAATAATGCCAAAATACCGTTGTAAAAATCGTTTCTTGATTTTAGTATCACCATGAATGACAATAGAATCGAACTTAATATATGGCCCGGATGAATAATTAAGTGCAGCAGCGAAGTGATTATTAACAAATTCCAGACTGTCCAAAAATACACTTGAGAAGGGATAGCCTTGGTTTTCAGAAACTCTGATCAAATTTCTTTTTAATGCCCAAAGCTGATTATAATTAAATGGTTTGCTGCTATAAAACCGCTCTTTAAAACCAGATTTATCCAATAAACCCTTCGAAACATTACCGACTCGTAAATCAAGCCATTGAATAGGTTCTCCGGAATTTATATATACAAGGACTATATGTTGGACTATACTAATTGAATCGGATGTGGCTAATAAGTATCCTTTAAAATGAAGATCTTTGATATAACTGTCAATATGTTTAGCAAAATCAGAACTATCAACATTGTCTAGTTTATTGCGGAAGCCTTTCCTTTCCGGATGAAAAAACATAGTATATTTGTCTTGACCAAGTACTGAACTAAGTTGCCAAAAACAGAATATTATACTTATATACTTTTGCATCTTCGCACTACAACGAACAAATTCATTGAAAATTTAACCATATAATGGCAGGAATATACATACATATACCATTTTGCAAACAAGCCTGTCATTATTGTGATTTTCATTTTTCTACCAACCAAAGCTACAAATCTGAAATGATTTCCGGACTATGCAGGGAAATTGATTTACAAAGAGATTATTTGTCAGGTGAACCAATAGAAACCATATACTTTGGCGGTGGCACACCTTCTGTCCTCAGTAATTTGGAATTGGCTCAAATACTGGAAAAAATATCAAAAACATTTCCAATAGTCCATTCGCCGGAAATAACACTTGAAGCTAATCCGGATGATTTATCAAAACAGACATTAGAAAATTTCAAATCCCTTGGCATAAACAGGTTGAGCATTGGTATCCAAAGCTTTCAGGACGAGTTTCTAAAGTTTATGAATCGAGCTCATAATAAGGAACAGTCCTTTAAAGCTGTTGCTAATGCCCAGGAGGTAGGTTTTGATAACATTTCTGTAGATCTGATTTATGGCATTCCTCACCCTAATCATGAACCGTTCTTAAACGATCTTAACCAATTAATAGATCTTCAAACTTCTCATATTTCGGCTTATTGTTTAACAATTGAGCCTAAAACTGCTTTTGGAAAGTGGGTTCATCAAGGAAAAATGCAAAATCCTGATGAGAATTTTGCAGCAGAGCAATTTGAAATACTAATGAGCACATTTGAAAAGGCTGGTATAGAGCAATATGAAATATCAAATTTTGCACGTAACCAACAATACTCAAAACACAATACCAACTATTGGAAAGGTGTAAAATATCTTGGAATTGGCCCTGGCGCTCATTCATACAATGGCAAGGCAAGACAATATAATATTGCTAATAATGCCATCTATTTAAGAGAACTTGGCAAAAACAATCTTTCGTATGAAATTGAAAACCTGACTGATACCAATATATTTAACGAATATATATTAACTTCAATACGTACAATATGGGGCCTGTCTATCAATACATTGAAAAAAATAAACCTTGAATATTACAAGGAAATAGAAACAGAAATGGCTATTTTAATTGAAAGTGAGCATCTCATATTGAAAAACGACCGTATAAGCCTTAGTCGACAAGGGAAATTTCTGGCAGACGAGATAACCGCCAAACTTTTAGTTGTTGAAAACTTGTAGGTTTTATGGGATATATTCCATATATTTTTTTAAATTATTAGAAAATCGATGATCATGTTCAAGTCAATGTCTTCCGAACAAAAAAAAGCATTTTTATTGCTGAAGTTTGTCATTTTCAATTATCATGGACTTGACGCAAATGAAAGAACGATATTGCAAAATACTGCGCTAAAACTAGATGCGATTGAGGAATTCAAATGGGTAGAAGAGTTTATTTCCAGCGACCCTGTGAACAGTTTTGACAGAGCCAGGCAATTCTTTACAAATACTATTTCCACCTACGATAAAGACACAAAACTATCCTATTTGAATTCAGTATGGGAGGCTACTAACGAAAAAGGTTACATCAGCGAAATGGAAGCTCTGGCTATGTTAAAACTGGCTAAAGACTGGGGCATTCAGAATGTATTGTTAGACCTGGTAAGAAAGAAATCTGACGTATGAAGCATAAGTTATTTTTAGTTTATATTTTCAGTACAATTGCATATCAATCATACTCCAATCAAACACCCCCGGCAAACTTTAAAGCATATTATTACAATTTACAGGTAGAACCATCTTTTGATTCTAAGTCAATCTCCGGTTTTAATGACATTCATTTCACAATTCAATTTCAAGGAAAATCAATAGAGGTCGATCTTGCATCTCAATTCATTATTGATTCAATAGTTTTTCAAAACCAACATCTTATCTACACTAAAAATAAGGATAAAATACTCATTGAATTTCCCCAACTATTAGAAAAAGAAAATCAATATGCCATCAGGATTTACTACCACGGAAAACCCAAAGAAGCGATTAACCCACCGTGGGATGGAGGATTTGTATGGCAAAGAGATAGCTTAAACCAACCTTGGATAGGCGTAGCTTGTGAGGGAATTGGAGCAAAGTCATGGTGGCCTTGTCAGGACAATTGGAGTCTAGAACCCGACAGCATGCGAGTAACTATTGTAACTACACAAAACCTATCAGGGATATCCAATGGTCAAATGCACACTAAAACCATAATTGACAACAAAACCTACTCAACCTGGATAATAAACTATCCAATAAATTTATACGGTGTAAGCATAGGAGTTGGAAATTACATACATTTTTCGGACACATTATTACGACAAGATGGAAGCAGTTTGCCACTTGACTACTATGTACTTGATTACAACATAGACAAGGCCAGAAAACACTTTGCACAAGTTCCTGTATTACTTAAAGCTCTGGAATATTATTTTGGCACTTATCCATTCCCAAAGGATGGTTATGCACTTATTGAAACACCTTATTGGGGAATGGAACACCAAAGTGGCATTGCGTATGGCAATAAATACAAAAACAACTTTTACGACTATGACTACATAATTTTGCATGAAACAGCACATGAATGGTGGGGCAATAATGTAACAGCCAATGACCCGGGCAATATGTGGATACATGAAGCTTTTGCTACCTATTCAGAAAGTTTACTGGCTGAAACATTATATAACTCTAAGACTTCCCTTAACTACTTAACTAAACAGCGCTCTAAGATCAAAAATATTCATCCAATAGCAGGCCCTTTGGGAGTAAATTACCACGACCACCAAGATACTGATCAATATTACAAAGGAAGTTGGTTGTTGCATACCATTCGAAAAACTGTTGATAACGACTCCCTTTGGTTTGCATGTTTAAAGAATTTCCAAACTCATTATAGACAACAAACTATATCGCGGGAAGATGTAGCTTCTTTTTTTAATCAACACCTCAAAAAGGATCTTACTCCAATTTTCAATCAATATCTTGACTATACCCAATTACCAATTCTTACATTCCGATTAGCACAACATAAAAAGAACAAAATTCTGGAAATAAAATGGCAGGCGGAAGCAGCAAATTTCTCTATGCCAATTGAATTTACAGTCGATAAAAAACAATACATCATAATGGCCAATAATCTGTCTTTTACCAAATTGGAATTCCCATCAAATGTATCAACAATAGAATTCAACACTAAAGATTATCTCATTGAAGTGGAAAAACTCTCACAGTAAAAGACTTAATATATAATTCAGGAAAAGACTAAACGAACAATTCAAAAAAAACTACAAGGCAAATATATTCTGAATTAACCCTTTGCTGAAAAAAATGTAAAAGATCCATAATTTTTGAAAAAAATAACTAATTTTGAACCTAGGATGCCTCAAATTCGCAGGATAATATTTCTGAACCAATCCTATGTTTTTCGATAAAAACGACAATATATTTAGCAAACTACTCGTACTTCTTCTGCAAATGAAGGTAGTTGAGTAGGCTGGTACAAAGAAATAACAAAAGCCATTCTCAACCTATGAGAATGGCTTTTTGCTAAAAGCGGTATCTGAAAATTATAATTAAAAGATTATGTCAGACAGAGTATATATATTCGATACAACATTAAGAGACGGAGAACAAGTCCCTGGTTGTCAATTGAACACTGAAGAAAAAATTCAGGTAGCAAAAGCACTTGAAAAACTGGGAGTAGATGTTATTGAAGCAGGATTTCCTATTTCAAGCCCTGGTGATTTCAATTCAGTTGTTGAAATTTCAAAAGCAGTATCAGAACCTATTATTTGTGCACTTACCAGAGCCAAAGAAATGGATATCGACAGTGCAGTTGCAGCTTTGAAATATGCTAAAAGAAAAAGAATTCACACTGGTATCGGTAGTTCTGATATACATATAGAACATAAACTCAGATCTACTCGCGACAAAATACTTGAACAAGGAGTAGCTGCAGTAAAATATGCCAAAAAATTTGTGGAAGATATCGAGTTCTACTGCGAAGATGCAGGCAGAGCGGATGTTCACTTCCTGGCCAGAATGGTTGAATCTGTTATAGCTGCGGGTGCTACAGTAGTTAACATACCGGACACAACCGGATTTACCATGCCGCATCAATTTGGCGAGAGAATTCGCTTTATAATGGAAAACGTTAAAAACGTAGACAAGGCAATTATCTCAGTACATTGCCATAACGACTTAGGAATGGCAACAGCCAACTCTATGGCGGGTTTACTAAACGGTGCAAGACAAGTTGAGTGTACTATCAACGGTATTGGCGAAAGAGCTGGAAATACTTCTTTGGAAGAAATCAGCATGATTATCAAATGCCACCAAAATTCGCTTAACCTGGAAACCAATATTAATACCAAGAATCTGTACCAAACCAGCAAACTGGTTTCAAGACTTATGAAAATGCCGGTACAGGCTAACAAAGCCATTGTTGGTGCTAATGCCTTTGCCCACTCATCCGGTATTCACCAGGATGGTTTCCTTAAAAACAGAGAAAACTACGAGATCATAGACCCAGCTGATGTCGGAGCCGATGCCTCGTCTATTATCCTGACTGCCAGAAGTGGTAGAGCAGCTCTAAATCACAGAATTGCAAACCTGGGCTATGTAGTTACTAAAGAGCAATTAGACACACTTTATACGCAGTTTTTGGACGTGGCAGACAGACTCAAGCAGGTTGAAGACCAGGATTTACTGGAATTAATAAAAGATACTGCTTCTATAAGATAAACCGCAACACATAAGCAAAATGGGTAAGACATTATTTGAAAAAGTTTGGGACGCTCACGTAGTATCAAATATCACTGACGGTCCGGATGTTCTATACATTGACAAACATTTAATTCATGAAGTAACAAGTCCGCAAGCATTTGCAGGTTTAGAAAAAAGAGGCCTCGGCTTATTTAGAAAAAACGGAATTGTTGCTACTGCAGACCATAACGTACCAACTAAAGATCAGCATTTACCTATAAAAGAAGCTTTATCCCGATCTCAGGTTCAGAAGTTAACCGACAACTGTAACAAGTTTGGAGTTACTCTTTATGGACTGGGACACAAATATCAGGGCATAGTACACGTAATCGGGCCAGAATTGGGAATTACACTTCCAGGAATGACTATGGTATGTGGAGACAGTCACACATCTACCCATGGGGCTTTCGGATCGATTGCATTTGGGATTGGAACTTCAGAAGTTGAGCAGGTTATGGCAACTCAGTGCCTTATGCAGTCTAAACCCAAAACCATGAAGATAGAAATCAATGGTACTTTGGGTAAAGGCGTTCTTTCAAAAGATATCATCTTATATATCATTTCTAAAATTTCCGCTAGCGGAGGTACTGGGTATTTCGTTGAGTTTGCAGGCTCTGCTATCCGCGCATTAAGTATGGAAGCGAGAATGACCATTTGCAACATGGCAATAGAAATGGGTGCACGAGGAGGCATGATTGCTCCAGATCAAACCACATTTGACTATATCAAAAGTAGAGAATTTGCTCCTAAAGGCGCTAAGTTTGACGAAGCGGTAGCCTACTGGAAAACATTATTCACTGACGAAGATGCAAAATTCGACACCGTTTATTCATGGGATGCTGCCGATATCGAACCTATGATTACCTATGGTACCAATCCTGGTATGGGTGTAAAAATCTCACAGAAAGTTCCTACGGTAAACGAAATCGATCCAACAGGAAAAACTTCATTTGAGAAATCTCTTGAATACATGGGAGTGGACCAGGGCAAAACATTGCTTGGTAAAAAAGTAAACTATGTATTTATAGGTAGCTGCACAAACTCAAGAATTGAAGATTTGAGATTAGTAGCAGAATTTGTAAAAGGCAAGAAAAAAGCCGACAACATTACTGCTTGGATTATACCAGGGTCTAAGCAAGTGGAGGCACAAGCACAACAAGAAGGTATTGATAAAGTATTATTAGAGGCCGGTTTTGAATTAAGGGAACCTGGTTGCTCTGCTTGCCTAGGGATGAACGAAGATAAAATTCCGAAAGGCGAATATTGCGTTTCTACCTCAAACAGAAACTTTGAGGGTAGACAAGGCCCCGGTGCTAGAACATTCCTGGTTAGCCCACTAACTGCTGCAGCAACAGCAATAAACGGAGTAGTTTCTGACGTAAGAGAATTCGTTTAGTGGTTATACTTATTTTACATTTTAGAATTTCAGAACATGGATAAGTTCGTAACAATAAAATCATCAATAGTACCTGTACAGATCGACGATATCGATACTGACCAGATTATTCCGGCTAGATTCCTAAAAGCAACAACCCGCGATGGATTTGGAGACAATTTATTTCGAGACTGGAGATACGACGAAAACAACAATCCCAAAAAAGACTTTATACTAAACAACTCTGATTATCAAGGCAAAATATTAGTTGCCGGCAAAAACTTTGGCTGTGGTTCAAGCCGGGAACATGCGGCTTGGGCTATTTATGACTACGGCTTTAAAGTAGTTATTTCATCATTTTTTGCTGATATCTTCAAAAATAACGCTTTAAATAATGGGTTACTCCCTGTTCAGGTATCGGACAAATTTTTACAGACAATTTTTGACAAAGTAGCTGAAAACAAGCATACAGAGCTAGTTGTAGACCTCGAAAAGCAAGAAGTTGAGATCGTTGGAGCCGGAGTTATAGAAAAATTTGAGATCAATCAATACAAAAAAACCTGCTTAATTAACGGTTATGATGATATCGATTACCTAATCAACATGAAAGATAGAATCGAGGCATACGAAAAGACCAGCAAGTATCTGAATCTGGTTTCTTAGTCAAAAACATATTTACTTTCATTCTGAGCGGAGCTAAAAATCTGGTTTAGTAAAACTTCAGATCCTTCACTCCTTTCAGGATTACAAAAACAAAACCTACTTGCGAAGTTTTAAAAGCTTCGTGTGTATAAAATAAATTCAGAATAAACATTATCGGGTAGGATGTCTCATGACTCACTGCTCAAGACTCAATACTAACAAATGGAAAAGAAAATTGCAGTATTAAAAGGAGATGGTATCGGTCCTGAAGTAACGGATCAGGCATTGAAAGCACTTAATGCGATTGAACAAGTTTTTGGTCACAAATTTACCTATACAGAAGCTTTAATTGGAGCTGTAGCCATTGATGCAACAGGCAATCCATATCCGGATGCTACTCATGAAATCTGCCAGTCTTCAGATGCAATTCTTTTCGGAGCTATCGGTCACCCTAAATACGACAACGATCCTAAAGCACCAGTTCGACCAGAACAAGGTTTGCTAAAAATGAGAAAATCATTGGGATTGTTTTCCAACATCAGACCAATCAATACTTATAAAATATTAGCAAACTCTTCTCCACTTCGTGCGGACTTAGTGGACGGTGTAGATTTCGTTGTGTTCAGAGAATTGACAGGCGGTATCTATTTTGGAGAAAAAGGAAGAAAAGACAACGGCGATACTGCTTTTGATAACTGTCAGTATACAAAAGCAGAAATCTTAAGAATTTCTAAGCTGGCTTTCGAAGCGGCAATGAAGCGTAACAAGAGATTGACTCTGGTAGACAAAGCCAACGTGATGGAAACCTCGCGCCTATGGAGAGAAACTGTAAAAGAATTTTCTGCTCAGTATCCTGAAGTAGAGGTTGATTATATGTTCGTGGACAATGCGGCCATGAAGATCATCCAAAACCCAAGACATTTTGATGTTGTTTTGACTGAAAATTTATTTGGTGATGTATTAACCGACGAAGCCTCTGTAATCACAGGTTCATTAGGTATGTTACCTTCTGCTTCGGTTGGAAGTAAAGTAGGTTTGTATGAGCCAATACACGGCTCCTATCCTGAGGCTGCCGGCAAAAATATAGCGAATCCTTGTGCAGCTGTTCTTTCAGCAGCTATGTTATTAGAGACCTCTTTCGGATTAACTGAAGAAGCTGCTGTGATTAGAAAAGCAGTAGAAGAATGCTTGAATACAGGTTTCATTACGTCTGATATTAAAAAAGATTCTACAATCACTACTACACAAGTGGGTGACAAAATCGCAGAATTAATTAAAGCAAAACAATTAGCTTAAGTATTTTTCAATAGATCAATGTCAAACGAATTAAATAAATATAGCAAAACCTTAACTCAAGACGTTACCCAGCCTGCTTCTCAGGCCATGATGTTTGGAGCAGGTTTTACAGAAGCCGATATGAGCAAAGGTCAGGTTGCCATTGCAAGTACGGGTTATGAAGGAAATACATGCAATATGCACCTAAATCAATTAGCTCTAGTAGTGAAAGAAGGTGTAACCAAAGCTGGTTTAAAGCCAATTCAATTTAATACTATTGGAGTAAGTGATGGCATGTCTATGGGTACTCCAGGAATGAGATATTCACTTGTTTCCAGAGACGTGATAGCAGATAGTATTGAAGCCATTTCTGGTGCTCATTATTACGATTCATTACTTACCATAGTAGGTTGTGACAAAAATATGCCTGGTGCGGTTATAGCCATGGCCAGATTGAACAGACCTTCCATCATGGTATATGGTGGAACAATTCGTTCGGGTGTTTGGAAAGGTGAGAAATTGAACATAGTTTCTGCTTTCGAAGCCTTGGGTAAGAAATTCGCTCATTCTATCAGCGAAGAAGATTATAAAGGTGTAATTAAAAATGCCGTTCCAGGTGCTGGCGCTTGTGGTGGTATGTATACGGCAAACACTATGGCTTCTGCTATTGAAGCTTTAGGTTTATCGCTTCCATACAGTTCATCTGCTCCTGCAATAAGTGACAAAAAGCAGGCTGAATGTTTATTGGCTGGTGCAGCTATTAAAAACCTTTTAGAAAAAGATATTAAACCAAAAGATATCATTACTTACGAATCCATTTCTAATGCCGTTCGTGTAGCAATGATCTTAGGAGGTTCTACAAACCTTGTTCTTCACTTCCTGGCTATTGCAAAAGCTGCCGGCGTAAAATTCAAATTAAAAGACTTCCAGGATTTATCCGATAAAACTCCTATGTTGGCAGACTTAAAACCATCAGGTAAATACATGATGGAAGATATGGACAACATCGGCGGCGTACCTTCTGTAATGAAAATGTTATTGAAAGAAGGTATGCTATTTGGCGACTGCCTAACAGTAACGGGTAAAACATTAAAAGAAAATTTAGAATCTTATCCGGACCTTCCAAAAGATCAGGATATCATCCTTCCTTTAAGCAATCCGATTAAAAAAGAAGGACACTTACAAGTTCTTTATGGTAACCTTGCAACAGAAGGTTCTGTAGCCAAGATTACAGGTAAAGAAGGCGAAAAATTTGAAGGCATTGCCAAAGTTTATGATTCGGAAGAAGCAATGAACATTGGAATCGAGAAAGGTGAAGTGAAAGCTGGTCATGTAGTTGTAATCAGATATGTAGGACCAAAAGGAGCACCAGGTATGCCTGAAATGCTGAAAGGTACTTCCTTAATTATGGGTGCTGGTTTAGGAAACTCAGTTGCCTTAATTACAGATGGTAGATTTTCTGGTGGAACTCACGGTTTCGTAGTTGGTCACATCACTCCTGAAGCTCAGGAAGGTGGAAACATCGCTCTTGTGAAAGATGGAGACAAGATAGTTTTAGACGCAGTTAACAATACAATTGATGTATTGATTTCTGCTGAAGAAATGGAGCAGAGAAGAAAAACCTGGGTAAAGCCGCCTTACAAAGTACAAAGCGGTTTGCTTTATAAATATTTAAGAAGTGTATCATCTGCTTCTGAAGGTTGCGTAACCGACGAGTTTTAATAGTAAGTACAAAGTATAGAGTACAAAGTTCCAAGTATTATAATTGGCACGTTGTACTCTCTTTTATAAATATCAATTTTAGATACAGCCTAAGCAGCATTACTAATATATAATTTCTAATGCTAAGGTCATAAGTCCGAAGTCTAATAAAATAGAGATGAAACCAACGATTAAGTTAAGAGGTGCCGAGTATATAATAAAACTCATCGAGTTATTAGATGCAAGAGATCTTTTTGCATATCCGGGTGGAGCAATTTTGCCTATATATGATGCATTGGCATTTAGCAAATTAAATTCCGTATTGGTAAGACATGAACAGGGAGCTGCATTTGCAGCCAACGCTTATGGCAGAGTAGCCAGAAGACCAGGTTTTTGTTTATCCACTTCCGGCCCTGGAGCTACTAATCTTGTTACCGGTATCGCTGATGCTTATGCAGATTCAGTTCCAATGATTGCTATCACAGGTCAGGTAGTTAGCTCACTAATTGGCACAGATGCATTTCAGGAAACTGATATAACAGGTATTTGTATTCCCATTACCAAAAAGACTTACTTAATTAAAACTATAGATGAGGCTGCTGAAATTTTTCAGGAAGCATATCGGGTGTGTATTGAAGGACGACCGGGACCTGTATTAATTGACATACCCAAAGATGTTCAGAATGCATTCATATCGTTGGAAGAAGACTGGGAGCAGAACTTTAAAATACCAGTAAAGAAAATTGTTTACAATGTAAAGGATCAGGAACTGGCAGCTGCCGTTAAATTACTCTCAGAAGCTAAGAAACCATTGATTATTGCCGGACATGGAGCTTTGCTTTCAGAAGCCTGGGAAGAAGTCCGCGATTTTGCAAAAAGAGAAAATATCCCGGTAATCTCTACCGTATTAGGTATAGGAGTAATGGAACACAACAATCCATTGTATTTTCAATGGCTTGGCATGCACGGTATGAAATATACCAACCTGGCAGTACAGGAGTCTGATCTGATATGTGCATTCGGTATTCGATTTGACGACCGAATAACCGGAAAACTGGATGACTTTGCTCCTAAAGCTAAAATACTTCATATAGATATTGATGCCAGCGAAAATGGCAAGAACGTTAAAACAGAAGTATTCCTGCACGGTGATTTAAAACAAGTATTATCAGTACTACCAGACACCAGAAATAATCAAAATATTGAGAATAGAGCACTTTGGCTGGAAAATCTAAATGCAAAGAAGGCTGAATTCCCAATTTTAGAAGCTGATTATACTCAATTCAATGAAGTAACGGCTATCAAATGTCTGGAAGAAGTAATAAGTGACGATGCAATAATAACTACAGACGTAGGTCAGCATCAAATGTGGGCTGCACAGTATTGCACAAGAATGGAACCTAATCATTTCCTAACCTCAGGTGGACTTGGCTCAATGGGTTTTGGCTTACCTGCAGCTATGGGTGCTCAGGCAGCTGCCACCGACAAAGAAGTATGGTGTATTAGTGGAGATGGTTCTTTTCAGATGAACTTACAAGAGCTTATTACTTGTGTACAAGAAAAATGGCCAATCAAGATTTTACTTCTTGACAATGCTTATCTGGGTATGGTTAGACAGTGGCAGGAACAATTCTATGAAAGAAATTATTCTGGCGTTGAACTATTAAACCCTGATTTTGCCTTGATGGCGAAAGCTTTTCATATGGACTCAGTAAGAGCAAATAATGCAGATGAATTGAAAGAGGCTATCAGGCAGGCACAAGCTTGCAAAGACAAACCTTTCTTAATTCATGCCAGAGTTTTAAAAGAAGAGAATGTATTGCCAATGGTTGCACCAGGCACTAGCTTATCCGATACAATCTACTACCCTACCAAATCAAAAGCGGTGAAAGTTTAGTGATTTTCTATAATAACAGGCCATAAAAAAAAGAGAACTCTAATAGAGTTCTCTTTTTTGTTGAATTAATAGTTTATAAACCTACCAATCAGTGCTATTAACGCTGTTTTTAGCGGGGTTGCCCATACCACTTTTCAAGGCATCAACAAGTTTCTGTGCTTCCTCAGCAGTTAATTTCTTTATAGTTCCCCAACCTGCCGGTACTAATGTATATTTTCCACATTCAGGCACGCTACGATTTACTTCGCCACCATCGCCCTTCACTGACTTATGCATAAAATCAGTAAATACATATTTATATTTTCCTTCTTTGGCATATACAGTCAACGTATATTCTACAATCCCTGAATGATTCATACCCTTCATTGGACTAGGGTAGGTAACCTTAAAATGACTCTTTGTACTGTAAACTTTCGTTGCAGCATCGTTCTTTAAAATATTTTCTTTATCTACAGTGCCAAAATTCTTTGCACGAGCAAACAAATCATCAGCCGAAGCACCTGCAACATCTACAACTTCCCAATAAGTAACTTTATTGGTTTCCGGATCAACCTTCAGCTCCTGTGCATTGGCTCCTATGGTTATGCAAGCAAATAATAAAAAAACTAATTTTTTCATAAGATCAGAATTTGGTATAGTTCTTAAATATAAAGAAAAAATAAACAAAAAAATGTAAATTAATAATGGAAAAGTTCTATATCTGAATTATTCCTCCGTATCTGACTTCTTAGTTTTGTTCTTCTTCTTAAGTTCTTTCAAATCAGTTTTAAGTTTCTTTTCATCTTCAAAAAGATAAAAACTAAGCTTCTGCTTAAGTTCATTCTTAGACAAATTGCTAAATAACTGACCATTAAAAGCAACGGATATTTCTCCTGTTTCTTCTGAAACAATCATTACAACACTATCAGTAACTTCGGTCATACCTAGTGCGGCTCTATGTCTTAAACCAAAATTAGCCGGTATGTCTTCATTTTCTGAAACAGGCAAAATGCAACGGGCTGCTTTGATTTTTTTATTAGCAATAATAACAGCACCATCATGCAATGGGCTGTTTTTCTGAAAAATAGAAAGCAATAAGCGCTTAGACAAAACAGCTTCAATAAGATCGCCGGATTCAGCATAGAATTTAAGTTCTGAGCTACGGCTAAATACAACCAAAGCTCCGGTATTGGTTCCTCCTAATATTTTGGCAGCATCAACAACTGGCGAAAGGTCAAAATCATAGGCTTTTGATCGCCTCTTCCATGGCCAACCCTTAAATAAATTGTCATTATTGAAAGCAGTAGTTTTACCTACCAAGACTAAAAATTTGCGGATTTCCTGTTGAAAAAGAATTAGAGCAGCAATTACACCTACATTAATAAACTGCCCCAAGATGGATGTAAGCAAATCCATCTTCACCGCCTTAACTACCAAATAGAAAAGGTATATTGAAAGTATCCCCAAAAATATCTTTACAGCAACACTACCTCTGAGTAATTTATATAATTGGTACAAAAGAAATGTAACCAAAAGTATATCTATTACATCAATAGTAGTGATCTCAAGAAAACCTACCTTAAATCCTAAAATCAAGAATATAATGCTTTAAAAATTTTAACTGTTTCAACAGCTTCTTTTACATCATGAACCCTTAAAAATGCAGCCCCCTGTTGAAGAGCTATCATATGCAATGCAATTGTACCCGGCAATGCCTCTTCAACTGAAACATCGAGAGTTTTGTAGATCATGGATTTTCTGGAAATCCCTACAAGCAAAGGATACTCCAAAATACTTAAACCGCTCAGATTCTTGAGCAATTGAAAATTTTGAGCAATGTTCTTTGCAAAGCCAAAACCAGGATCAATAATAAGGTCCTTAACCCCTAAATTAGTTAATAAATCCAACTTATATTGAAAATAAGTGACTAAATCAGGAATAATATCTGTATACTGATTTAACCCGGCCATGGTTTGAGAATTACCTCGCATATGCATCAAGATATAGGGAACCTTTAGTTTAGCAATAGTAGAAAACATTTCAGCATCCAGCTCTCCGCCTGATATATCATTTACAATATCAGCACCATTTTCTATAGCCATGGCGGCAACTTTTGATCTAAATGTATCTACAGACAGTATGCAATCCGGAAATTCCTTGCGTAGCAGCTTAACCACAGGCATTAACCGACTTTCCTCAACCTCCGGCGAAACGTCATCTGCACCCGGTCTTGAACTGTATGCACCCAGGTCCAAAGCAAAAGCGCCATGCCTGATCATAAGCTCTGCCTGCGTTATAATATCTTTTTCCTGACTTAGTCTGCTGCTTTTATAAAACGAATCAGGTGTAATATTTAAAATACCGAAAACTTTAGGCTCGGTAATATAAATCAACTTTCCCTTACAATTGAATGCAATTTTTTTACAAAAAAATGTATCTTTATCCACTCCAAATATAATTTTTCAAAAATTACGAATATCAATCTTGGCTAACAACACACTAATCGAATATAAGGAGGTAATAAATCTTTGCAAAGACATTTTTGTGAATAAAACCAAAGATTACGGTACTGCATGGAGAATACTGAGACTACCATCCATTACCGACCAAATTTTTATAAAGGCCCAAAGAATTCGTTCCATACAGGAAAAAGGAACACAGAAAGTTGATGATGATATCAAATCAGAATTTATTGGCATAATCAACTACAGCGTGATAGCCCTAATTCAGATGCAACTGAAAGATAATCCTGATATGGAAATCCCGGCTGAAACAATAGAAAGATTATACAACAACGAAATTAATACTACCATAGAGCTACTCATGAACAAAAATCATGATTATGGCGAAGCTTGGAGAGATATGCGTGTAAGCTCTATTACTGATATAATTCTGATGAAAATATTCAGAGTCAAACAAATAGAAGACAATATGGGCAAAACCGTAATTTCAGAAGGTGTTGATGCCAATTATCGTGACATGATAAACTATGCAGTATTTTGCATGATTAAGCTAAAAGTATAAATCCGGCCAATGAAAATTCTTATAAACATAAGCAGATATTTGGTTGGACTTTTATTCATCTTTTCAGGACTGATTAAACTCAACGACCCGTATGGGTTCTCCTATAAGCTAACAGAGTATTTCGAAGTTTTTGCGAGTGACTTTGGCAGCTTTTTCCATGTTTTCAAACCAGTTGCCTTAGAACTGGCTCTAATCATTTGCATTGCTGAAATTGTATTAGGTATAGCAGTACTCATATGGTATCGTTTTAATACCACCAAATGGATCATACTTGGTATGATACTGTTTTTTACTTTTCTTACTTTTTATTCGGCCTATTTTAACAAGGTAAAAGAATGTGGGTGCTTTGGCGACTTTATAAGGCTTACACCATGGCAATCATTTTGGAAGGATATCATACTGCTTATCTTAATTCTACTATTATTTGCTGGCAAAAAATACATTCCTAAGAAATCAAACAACCTAAAAGGTGATATTATCGTAGTGATATCAACTTTACTGTTTATGTATATCGGTTATTACAGCCTTATTCACCTACCCTATTTTGACTGGAGACCTTATGCCATTGGCAAAAACATTCCTACTCAAATGAAACCTGAAGAAGCTCCGCAGTTTGTGTATATAATGGAAAAAAACGGGCAGCAGACAGAAATGAGCCAATATCCAAGCGATACAACATTCAAATATCTTTCATACAAAATATTGAATCCTGAGAAAAGTCAACCTAAAATAATGGATTACCAAATCTGGAACGAAGAAGGTGACTTTACAGAATACTCACTCAAAGGAAAAGTATTGCTTGTAGTAGTAAAAGATGCAGACAAAGCATTAGCAAACAACCAGGAGAAAGGTCAACTACTCGCATCATACATACCAGATCTGGAGAAGTCAGGAATAAAACCAATGATAATTACCTCTTCACAGGTAGAAAGCATAGAAAACCTACGCCACGAGATACAATTGCCTGTATCATACTACTATATGGATGACACCCAAATAAAAACTATGATTCGTGCAAATTTTGGATTATTGTTGCTAAATAATGGAACCATACTTGGCAAATGGAATATCAATGACCTGCCAGATAGAAATGAAATAGTAAAACTGGCTGATTAAAAACGTTATGTTCTCATATATAATAAAAAGATTATTATACGGTTTTCTGGTACTACTTGGGGTAGTTATCATCGTATTCTTTTTATTTAATGTACTACCAGGCGATCCGGTGGCTATGATGTCAGGTCAGCGTACAGATGTAGCAACCAGAGAGGCAATTACCAAAGACCTGGGTCTGGACAAACCCTTACACCAACAATTATTTCTGTATATGGAAGATCTTTCTCCCATATCAAGTCATGAAAATACTGAAGCAACCCAAAAAAAATATAGTTACATAAAACTCTTCAGCACAGGCGACAACGTTGTAGTGCTAAAATGGCCGTATTTAAGAAGATCATTTCAAACCAACAGAATGGTTAGTGAAATCATTATCGACAATATGGAAGGCACATTCTGGCTGGCATTTTCTGCCATGCTGTTTGCAACTGTGTTTGGAATATTACTTGGAGTTATTGCCTCATTAAAACAAAACTCCCTTACCGATCATTCCATTATTGCATTAAGTGTAGTTGGAATTTCAGCACCATCATTTGTGCTTGCAGCTATAATAGCTATGGTATTTGGCTTTTATTTAAGTGACTATACAGGTCTAAACCTTACCGGACAATTATGGGAAACAGACCTTTATGGAAGAAGATTAGTGCTAAAAAACCTGATTTTGCCGGCTTTTACACTTGGACTGCGACCATTAAGTATAATTGTACAACTTACCAGAAGCTCCATGTTGGAAGTAATGGGTCAGGATTATATCAGAACCGCAAAAGCTAAAGGGCTAGGAAACACAATAATAGTACTAAAACATGCCCTAAAAAACGCACTAAACCCGGTAATTACGGCAGTAAGTGGATGGTTGGCTTCGTTAATGGCCGGTGCATTCTTTGTTGAGTATATTTTTGACTGGAAAGGATTGGGGTCTGTTACTATTGCAGCAGTTTATCAACTTGACTTTCCGGTAGTTATGGGATCAACGCTATTTGTCGGTGTTATTTTTATAATTGTAAATATCTTTGTAGATATTTTATATGCCATGGTAGACCCAAGAGTACGTCTAAATTAACAAACCTAATACATGCTCATATTTCTTGTTGGGATGCCTGGTTGCGGAAAATCAACGCTGGCTAAATCACTTGCCAAATCACTAAATCTAACCTGTATTGACCTGGATAAAGAGATTGTAAAAGCCGAAGGCAGAAGCATTGAGTCGATATTCGAAACAGAAGGTGAGACTGGTTTCAGACTAATTGAAAAAGATATTGTTGACAAATTTAGCAAGGCTCAAAATAGCATAATTAGCACCGGAGGAGGAGCTCCTTGTTTTTTCGACAATATGGACAAAATGAATCAAGCTGGTATTACTATTTTCATTGATGTGCCTGTAGAAGAATTAGCAAAACGTATTTCAGGTCAAGACCCAAATAGGCCAATGGTGAAAGGGAAAACCAGCGACGAACTTATCTCTTTTTTAAATCAAAAGATAAAGGAAAGAAAACCATTCTATAGTAAAGCTCAGATTCAACTAGGTGGGAGTAATATAAAAGCTGAAGAAATTCTGAATAAACTGCAGTTAAAACCTTAATTATAAGAATTATTTCTTAAATATCTTATACGACTTACCTTCCAAAATAAGCCTATACGAGCCTTGTGGCAAATTCTTCATATCAATAAGTTCCCCCACTCCCGATAAAACAATTTTACCTTTACTATTAATTACATCGTAGCAGGCTTTTCTGGAAAGAGTAACTTCTCTAATTACCTTGGTTGGATAAAAGGTAACTTCTTCGTCAGAAAAATGAATAATATTAAATCGTTGAACTTTTCGATCATATTTGCATGTGTAGACACCAACGGCGAGATTTCCTAAAAATATTTTCTTGTCTTTGCCTTTTAGCAGAACATTGCCCAGGGTATCTTCTATGGCAAATTTAGTTAATGCAGAAAAATGCAAAGTGTCTTTAACATATGATGGATACATATGTACCTGATCATGATAAATATAATTAAGTCGTTTGCTAAGACTGTATATATCAAAATGATTTTCCAGGATCACACCCTCTTCACTAATTAAGTACGTAGCCGGTATCATATCTACCTTGTACAAAATGCCCGTACTATTTTCCCAACCCTTTAGATCTGAGCCGTGGTATGGCCAATAGAGACTGTCATTTTGAATTGCTTTGACCCATGCATCTTTCTTAACATCAAAGGAAATGCTAAAGATTTCGAAGCCATCTTTATTATATTTATTGTAGGCTTCTACTAGTTCTGGACTTGCCATACGGCATGGCAAACACCATGATGCCCAAAAATCCAGTAAAACGAGTTTACCACGAAGGTCACTAAGTTTTAGCTCTTTACCATTAGGGTCTAGAACTGTAAAATCCGGTGCTATTTCGCCTTTTTTCAATCCGCTTTGAGCATGACTGGAAAACAAGACCAAAAACAAGCTAAGAATAAAAAGTATCCGAATTTGCACTTTTAGTTGAATATAGATAATCAGGACAATTTACCTATTTCAACGAAATATAAAAAATTGATACTTAAAAATTAGAACCAAATGTAACAACAAAACCGGTGTTTCTGTTTGCTAAATCTGCTACAGGACTTCCTACAGAAGTTGAATATGGACTTGAAATACTTGCAAAACGGGAATGAACTACTGCCATATCCAGATAAACCATTTCCCACTTGAGCCCAAAACCAATAGTATAAACATTACGTCCTCTGTCTATATTATCCAGTTTTTCCAATGGGTTAGAGAAATGAGCATACCCGGCTCTGTATCTAAAAATTCCCTGGCGCAATTCGGCACCAAATTTATAATTTATACTACCTGAATATTGATTTTTGATTATCCTGTTTTCATAACTATATGCATTTCTTGTACCGCTTTCGCTAAGTTTTAACATCTGATAAGGTACATATTCTAGATCAGCAGTCACAAATCCTTTTTTGCCCAGAAACCACGATACGCCTCCACGCACTATTGCAGGCGTAGTTACCCTGTATTTATAGGTCAACGGAATGGTACTATTTTCCTCATCTTCGGGAAAATATCCTTCGTCAATATTACCATCACCATCATAATCAATACCCGTACCAGGCACTACATAATTAGGGTTGAAAATACCCCTAAGGCTGTATTGGTAATCCTGGCTCAGAAAATAAGCAGTAGGAGTTTGCACTGAAAGTCCAATTCTAAGTGCTTCAATTGGTCTGGCTATAAAACCTATTTTAAAATTAAACCCTGTTCCTGTGGTTTTTACTGTCTCTCCAAAATAGACCTGCTCAACAGCATTGGCATTGTCTAATTTTTCGTAATAATCTCTATTATATATATGACGTAGAGAAACAATACCCAAGGAGGCACCAATATAATACTTATCAGAAAAGTTAGCACCGTAAGCAAAGTCAAATTGATTTTGGGCTCCACGGGTAGAGATAGTCTGTTCCTGATAGGATTGCTTGGCAGAAGGTTTATATAAGTAAGACCCATCGTCTTGCAAAGTCGAATCATTGGGATTATAGAAGCCTAATTCTCTATTAAAATTATCCTTGTTTTTGTAATCATACTCAACAAATAAAGACTGAAAAATTAATGCTTCCAGAGATGGCAATTCTGTCAAAGGATAATCAAGATCAAGATCTGATAACCCTGAATTTTGCAGGATATTTGTAAAAGACTGATTTATATTGCTCTGATTATTATACCCTGAGTAAAATATCTGATTCTGAAAATCATTAATTTTATTGTAGGTTATTGCAAAAGTTCCTCCTCTAAAATCACCTTTTTCTATATCGTCCTTTGCACCACAAAAGGCAATTCCAAAGTTAGGAAAATACAAATATGACCTGCTGTCTCTATTTTCATCTCCGAAATAGGTACCTCTTGTACTAATAGAGCCTAAACCCATAGATACACTAGACTCTGATTTTCTGAAAGCCCCCAGCCCGGCAGGATTTAAATACCCCATTGAAAGATCTGCACCCAGCGAAGACCCGGCACCGGCAAAGCCTTGGAATCGTGCTGTTCCGCCCAGACTATTGGTCGAATACAAAGATGCATCTTCCAGGTATACCTGAGCTGCAATGCAATGCGCCATGACTAGAAAACCACACAGAAAAAAATACTTCATAAAGATTCTTGCCTTTTAATAGTAAATAAAAAAACCTACCTGCCTCCAGGCCTATTCTGATATCTCGGTGCTGAAGATCCGCCACCACCACTTGGTGAAGAACCAGAACCACCGCCATAAGACGGACTAGGTGCCGATGGTGGAGGCGATGAAGGTGGTGGAGACGACGGTGGACTAGAATAACCTGACGACCTCTGACTAGGTGCAGGAGCAGGTGCCGGTTGACTATATTGTGTTGATGAACCAGAACTATTACTTCTGCCACCTGGTCTGTTTTGATATCTCGGTTGTGCTGGAGCAGGATTAGATTGAGCCGGGCTTGTGCCACCGGAACCTGATCGTTGCGCAGGAGTGGTAGTTTGAGCAGGCTGATTTGTAGCCGGTGTTGGTGTAGAAGTATTTGTTCTGCCACCCGGTCTGTTTTGATATCTTGGCTCCGAACCGCCGCCCTGGTTACCATAATTGGCCGGGGTTTTAGCGTTTTGATTGTATGAATTAGTTCTTTGGCTTGATGATGAACCCGAAGATCTGCCAGTATTTGTCGAACCTGAGTTTCTGTTTACAGCAGACCCTACAGACGTTCTAGGCTGATTGGCCGGTCTTGGTCTGGAAGTAGATGTGTTTGTGTTGTTACTATTATTATTCTGGTTATTGAAATAACCATGATTATAGCCATTATTATACCCATAATAATAGGCATTTGATCTACCCCAAGGGTCATAGTAGGAGTTAAATGAATTAAATCCCATTGGATAACCCCAATAGCTATTATAATAAAATTGATTACCCCAATATGGTCTATAAAATGGATCCTGATAATAAACAAAGCCAGGTCTAATATATGGGGAGGTATAAAAAGTATTATACCCATAATAGCTATTCCAACCCCAGCCAGTACCAAAACCTACACTAAAACTAATACCGGGTGAATTCCATCCCCAAGGATCATAATAAGAACCAACATTCCAATAGTTTCCGCCACAGGTATAGCACCAATCATTTTGCATGGCGTAACGGTCATTGGAAGAATTATAGTAGTTATTGGTTACATAATTATTACTACCTGATGTAGAAGTAATAGTGCCGTCAGATTCTCTACGGTTATAGGCAGAATAATCTACCTGGTTTTCGTTTTCCTGGTAATTATCAGATTCATAGGAAGTGCTGGAATTGTTTATATACAAAGGCTCTTTGTAGGAATTGGTATTATAGTCAGAGCTTTGTGTTGGTGTTTGCTGATTTTTCTCTTCTGCATATTTTATTTCCTGCCGATCCTTTGCAGAAAAGTATAAATCATCTGTTTCAGATTGCTGAGCATATTGATTTTCAGTACATGCACTTAAGCCCATCAAAATCATCAACGCCCATAATAGACCGTATTTGTTCATAATTATTTCCCTTTCAAATTTAACACCCAACCCTGCAACCCATATTTGTTTTAAATTCTTTTATATACAACACCGAAAGCGGTATCTTTGCTTTTTGTATATACAAAACTTATACCAGAAAAGAAAATAAACTTAATATAAAAACATGAGTAAAGGAATACCAAAGAGAAGTGAAGATTACTCATTATGGTACAATGAATTGGTAAAAAAAGCAGATTTGGCAGAAAACTCGGCTGTTAGAGGGTGTATGGTTATAAAGCCATATGGATTTGCTATTTGGGAAAAAATGCAGGCAGTCCTTGACAAAATGTTTAAAGACACAGGGCATTCCAATGCATATTTTCCGCTATTTATCCCTAAATCGTATTTGAGCAAAGAGGCAAGCCATGTAGAAGGCTTCGCAAAAGAATGTGCAGTTGTTACGCACTACAGACTAAAAACCTCTGACGATGGCAAGGAAGTAATAGTTGACCCTGATGCAAAACTGGAAGAAGAACTTATAGTTCGTCCTACTTCTGAAACAGTAATTTGGAATACATACAAAAACTGGATTCAGTCATACCGCGACCTGCCTTTGCTACTAAATCAATGGGCCAATGTAGTTAGATGGGAGATGAGAACCAGGTTGTTCCTCAGAACTACCGAATTTCTTTGGCAGGAAGGCCATACAGCACATTCTACTAAAGAAGAAGCTATAAAGGAGACCGAAACTATGCTAGATGTATATGCAGAGTTTGCGGAGAAATACATGGCATTGCCTGTAGTAAAAGGTATTAAATCTGCCAACGAACGTTTTGCAGGTGCAGAAGAAACCTATTGCATTGAAGCACTAATGCAAGATGGTAAAGCCTTACAGGCTGGCACCTCGCATTTCCTGGGACAAAATTTTGCCAAAGCATTTGAAGTAAAATTTGCTACCAAAGAAGGCAAATTAGACTATGTTTGGGGCACATCATGGGGTGTAAGCACCAGATTAATGGGTGCGTTAATTATGGCTCATTCAGATGATGAAGGCTTAGTATTGCCACCAAGTCTGGCTCCTATTCAAGTTGTAATAGTACCAATTTTTAAAAATGCCGACCAACTGGCTGCCATTGCTGAGAAAGTAAACCTACTTAAACGTGACCTACAGGCAAAAGGAATAACTGTAAAATTTGATGATAGAGATACTCAAAGTCCTGGATTCAAATTTGCCGATTATGAACTTAAAGGTGTGCCTGTGCGAATAGCCGTAGGACCACGCGACCTTGAAAACGGAACAGCCGAAGTAGCAAGAAGGGATACGAAAGAAAAAGCTACCTATTCATTTGATCAACTTTCGGAGGTTGTGGAGAAATTACTAGGTGAAATTCAGGACAATATTTTCCAAAAGGCTTTATCCTACAGAACAGAGCATACTACCGAGGTTAATGATTATGTAACCTTCAAAAAAGTATTGGAAGAAAAAGGAGGATTTGTCTCAGCCCATTGGGATGGGACTTCTGAAACTGAGGAAAAAATCAAAGAAGAAACCAAAGCTACCATCCGCTGTATACCTATTGGTGCCAAAGAAGAAGCAGGTATCTGTATTTACTCCGGCAAACCAAGTACTAGGAGAGTATTATTTGCGAAAGCGTATTAAGATGGGAGTTGGGAGTAGAAAGTTTGGAGTAGGATGAATTTCCAAACTCCAAACTCCCAACACTTACATTCTTTCCATCAAATACTTATAAATATTGAGCATGCTGTCAATATCTGATTTATAAACCACCTCATCGGGTGTATGTGCATCTTTTTCGGGAGCGCCAATAAAACACCAGTCAAACGGATAGGGACTCATTTGTAGTTCTTTACCATCGCTGGCACCTGCACCTTCTACTTCCAATTGAAATGGTATACCTGACTGTTTAGCCAGGTTGATAATTTTATTCAAATACGATCTTCTTGGTAAATATCTGTCTCTCATACTTATGGCTACACCTTTGCCATGCTCCACGCCTTCTGTTACCCAGGTAATGTCTGCTATCAAAGCTTGTTTTACCCCATAATTTGTATAAAAGTAATTGGCCAGATAAGCTACGGAACCTCCTCCATGCTCTTCCCAGCAACTAAAAGCGATTATTCCATCTTTCAAGGTTTCTGCCAGTTTAAGTGCTGTCCAGACCCCCAATCGGTTATCAAGGTAACAGGACTGGATGTATTCTTGTGTTTCCCTAAAATCACATTCAAATACCAGCTCTGTACCACGTTCAATTTCCCGTTCAAAAACATATTCAGGGTCTTCATCATCATTAAGTTTGATAGAACAGGCAATTTTCCCCTGTGAATCTTCCCCTACCAATTTATAGCCATCTTTTGCATAAGGACTGCCAATTGGAATTAATTCATTGCCGTACCTAACTGTAAAACCAATGCTATCCATATGAGCAAATACGGCGGTTCTGGGCTTACCAAATACCAACAAAAGGCAATCCTGAAAACCTTCTCCCTCAATGATGGTTGGCATATTATCCTTTAGATTTTGACGCACATAATCAAGAATGAAATCTTTAAGAAGAATTTCATTACCTGATGGAGCATGTATCGTGCACAGTTTATTGAGCAACAACATATTTTAAAATATTTAGTGTTAAATTGGAATTTTATTACTTTCAGGCACATATCCATGTCGAATTTTCGTTATACGCTCATGAATGAAAGGTTTTTGCCCAACTATCTGCTACTACTGCCTCTTTTTATCCTAAATATACTTAGCACTAAAAGCTATGCACAGCTTGAAAATAAAGTATGTCCAAAGATGCTTTTGAGTGATGTAGAGATACAGATCGAATCTACCGATGCCGTAAATCAAATGTATAACTTTAAATTTGATAAAGCGGCTATAAAGTTTAACGAATTAAGGAATCGTTATCCTGAACATCCATTGCCCTACTTCCTGCTTGGGCTTAATAACTGGTGGAAAATGCTGCCAAACACCGACAAGCATGTGCATGACAAAGATTTTCTGGCCTATATGGATACAACCATAACTAAAGCCGAAAATCTATATAAAGAAAACAAAAACAATTTGGAAGCGGCTTTCTTTCTGGCAGCTTCTTATGGGCTTTTGGGTGAATTTCATGGTAATGACAAGAGTTACACCAAGTCTGCGATGGCTACAAAAAATGCCATTAGTTACTTTGAAGTAACATCGGACAATTCAGATTTGAGTCCTGAGTTTTTGTATGGAAAAGCGGTGATGAATTATTACAGAACCTGGCTTCGAGAGGAATACCCCTTACTTACACCATTTTTGATTTTCTTTCCTTCGGGAGATAAAGAATTGGGAATAAAACAATTGAAAGAGGTAACATATAATTCCTTTTATACCAGAACAGAGGCTCAATATCAGCTACTTCGCATATATGACAATGAGGATGAATACAATAAAGGTTATCCAATAGCGCAGTATCTGACCTCAATTTATCCTGACAATGCATACTTTCTTCGTCAATACGCCAAATTTGCCTGGTTTGTAAACAAACTGGACGAGGCCAAGAAAACCTGTAAAACTATTATTGCAAAATTAGATAGCGGTATGCCTGGCTTTGAAGAAACCAGTGGCAGGTATGCAGGCTATATATTGGGTGATATTTATAAAAGACAGGGACAACTAGATTCTGCTAAATTCTATTTTCTGAAAGCGGTTGAATACTCAGAAAGAGCCGGACATACAGAACAAGGCTATTATTTGTATGCTGTAGATGGCCTGGCTCAAATAGCCGAGGAACAAAAAGAGTATGATTTGGCTTTGGAATATTACAAAACACTGAAAAAAAATGGTCGCAAGAAGAAAAAAACCTATGCGATTGTTAAAGATTCGAAAGGAAAGATCAAGGAAATAAAGGATAGGAATTAAGGAGGGAGTTGTAAGTTTTAAGTTATAAGTTTTACGCTTAAAAGTTCAAAGTCAAAGTCTGAAGTCGAAGATTTTGAATTTGAAGATAGGAGTTTGGAGATAGGAGTTTGGAGATAGGAGTTTGGAGTCTGGAGTCTGGAGTTTGGAGTTTGGGCATTTGAAATAATCTGGATACAATGCTATTTCAATAAGATATATCTTCCGAATCAGTGGAAAAAAATACCATCTCTTTCAATTTCAAAACACATGTTTCCACAAAACTAAAAAACCCAATGAATTTCTCATTGGGTTTTTTGTTAATGACAAACATAAGTAAACTTAAAACTTCGGAAATTTCTTTGCTGCTTCTTTGGCTTTATCTTCCAGTGCTTTTTTAGCCTTTTCCTGTTCGGCTTTGGCTTTTTCTTCGGCTTCTTTTCTTAATCGTTCTTCTTCAGCCTTCTTTTTAGCTTCCAGATCTTCTTTAGCTTTATTTATCTGCTCGTTATTTTTTATCTCGTCAACCACTTTGGTTTTTACTGCTTCTTTTACAGCTGTTTTGCTATCAGATTTTGCAGAGCTACCAGCAAGTGACACCTTAGGTTTGTCGTACGTACCCAACACTTTGAGGTTAAGATTGATTCTGTCAGAAGGGCTTGCAGAGTTACCCGTAATAGAGTTAATGGCCGAGTTGATCTGCGTACCAATTGCTCCTGCAGGAACATCCATATTAACCAAATAATCCAACGCACCTTCCACACTCTGGTTACCCTGAATATTCATTTTAGATTCACCGGCCTTTACATCAAACGGCTTTACAAATACTTTCCCATCCTTAATTTCGAACTGTATAAGTATATCCTTTAACTGCATAGGCAGCATATTGGCCATTTTGGTAATACCACTTATACTTTCCAGCACTTTACCGTTTTGCAAGGTTGCAGATGCTATGCTTAATGAACCAGCTCCAAACAAGGTTGACATAATAGGACTCATTGCATTGTCCAGATTTCCATTCATTTTTAGTTTAGTAGAAAAATTACCTTCTATATTCTGAGCAACCGGTGCAAATGATTTGATGGTATTAAAAGTACTATAGGCTTCTTTTATGCCCAGTTCTTTGATATCCAGATCCATATCAAACTTAGGATTTTTTTCGTCCTGCGTATTATATGAACCATTGGTCAATATTGAACCTCCAAGGGTATTAAAGGCCAACTGATGCATACGTACAATTCCATCTTTTACTATAATATCTCCGTTCATATTATCCAGCGTCATATTGGTATATATCACCTGTTTGATTGAAGAGGAAAGTATAAAGTCTATATTTTTAGGAACTAATACCAAGCCGGTATCAGAATCTGCGGCAGTAGCAGTTTCTGTAGTTTCTTCTTCTGTCATCCACTCATTTACATCAAAAGAATTAGAACGGAAGTTCATTTTACCTCTGATGGTAGAGTCAGCAGCACCAAACATATAACCCATGTAGTTTGACACATAGCCATCAATATCAATATCACTTTTCCCAACAGAGCCTTTCATGGTATTGATAACTGCTTTATCAGGCGTAAAGGTATATCTGGCTGTACTTAGCTTCATTCCTTGCGGAAAATCAGTGGCTGTATATACCAGATTGGTCACATCCATACTTCCGCTGGTTGAGGTATTTAAATAGTTGCCAGCGTCAATATCAGACATCACACCTTTGGTAGCTATATCAGCTGCAATACGTCCGCTTAGAGTCATGTCATCCAGGGGATAAATTTTGGTTAATTTGCCCAGATCAAGAATACCTTTTAGGGTTACATCGTACTTTGGATTGTCCAGATTTTCAACATAAGCTTTGATGAAGAAAGGCTCATTCTGGAATTTCATATGAAAGTCTTCCAAATTTATTATAGTTGCAGCAAGTGATCCATCAGCGTTCTTTACAAAAGCTTTAAACGTAATATCTTCTATAGGCTCAGGAACATCTGCTGTTTTCACATAGCCATTTTTCATATTCATGGCAGCATTTACCTTTGGCATAGAAGTTTCGCTATAAACGCCATTTGCCTGCACGTCAATAGAGAAAAGACCTTTAAGCGTTATACTATCAAGAGGGTAAAACTTGGTAACATCTTCCAGATTAAGGGTAGCCTGAATATTTGCATCAATTTTAGATGGTTCAAGACCTTCAACTATAATTTTGGCATCAACAGGGTTGGCTCCCATTTCCAGATGAAGTTTTTTCAGATTGACAAACATATTTTCGTTTTTGCCATCTTTGTTCATTACATGCAGATCAATAGCAATATTTTTTACAGCAGTCGGCAGGTCGGGGTATTGAAACATGGCATTGTTTACAACCAGATTCAGGGCATAACCCGGCATTAAGGAATCGTTCATGACACCTTTTATCCAACCGTCAAAAGCCAGCGTACCTTCTGTTTTTACGGTTTCAAAATCTTTAGCATAAATGGCAGGGACCAGAGAAAGCAGGGTTTTAAAGTTGGTTTCTTTGGCTTTGTATGTCATATCAAAAACCATATCATCGCCCGGCATAGCAAATTCACCATCTATGCCCATAGCAAAGTCATTTACTTTAAACTCATTATCCAGGAATTTAAAGATCATTTTTTCGTAGTTCATATCCATTTTGGCGGTAGCCTCAAGCACAGCACCATTCAGATATTTAACACCATCAAATTCAATAAATGTTTTATCAGATTTGGTCCAGGTATCCATTACAAAAGTTTCCTGCGTCAGGTCTCCCTTGCCTTTGTGATTAAAGTTGAGCATTTCCATAAACATGGGCATTGACTCGTCTATATATACTATGCGGCCATTTTTGATTTCCCACTCTTCAATACCCACATTAAATTCAGAAGGCTCAGTTGTGTCTGATTCTTCGGTTGGTTCTTCAGAAGGAATGGCAATATCCCAGCTCATTTTGCCATCTTTAGTAAATTTGGTCAGAATAAGAGGCTGGTCTAACAGGAACCCTTTGATTTTTATTTTATCTCCACTTATTACACTCATTATATCCGCTACCAATCTGGTAGTTTTGGCAGCAAATAGCGTGTCGCCTGCAAAACCGTCTGCCTTTCCAATGAGTGCAAAGTCGTCAACAGAAATGGTAATATTGGGAAAATTCCGAAACACCGAGAGACTGATTTTCTGTGGATCCAGGACCACCTGTGCGTTTACAGATTTGGAGATTTCCTGGTTGATTTTTTCCTGTATCTGATCCTTAAAAAGAACAGGAATTAAAAGCAAAACACCGAGTATAAAAGCAACTACGCCAAGCGTAATCAGTAAGCCTTTTTTCATAATATAATAGTATCTACTGTTTTCAAAAAAATTTAGATTCCAAGGTTACACAATATTCGTGCTGGAATTGAGAACATAAATTTATTCTATTTTCAACGAAAATAAATAATACGGTGGTTTCTTTTTAAAAAATGATTGATTTGGAGCCAATTGCCATACTTGGAAAATTACTTTTTTTTCAAGGATGTTTACCTTTTAGATTTTGGCTTGTAGAAAACTCAAACTGCACAACTAATACAGTGTATACGTTCAAATTTTCCAAACTAAAACCTAAAGGAATGATTAAAAAACTACTTTTTCCGGCAATTTTTCTATTATTCACAATCCAGTTAATTGCCCAGAATGTGGAAATTAACAGATCCGGTGGCTGGCTTGAAACTGCATTTGCAGAATGGAAACCAGTTTCAGGTGCAGAAAGCTATAATGTGTATTATAGTGGTGGTGGTATTACCAACAAAAAAATAGACGATCAGTTAATTCGCCGTTACGGCACGTATTATCGTGCTGATGTTTTAGGACTAAAGGCCGGCACGTATACTATAAAAATTGCTCCGGTTATTTCCGGCTCTGAAAAAACAGCAACAACTACCGCTTCTGTTACGGTATCTTCACAAGATCGTGCCGGGTTTGCCTTTTCTAATGGCAGAGTACCTGGTGCATATAAAACAGATGGTACTTTAAAAGACAATGTAGTAATCCTTTATATTTCAGAACAGACAAAAAATACTATATCTATGGATGTGACGGGTGCAACTGTAAATCCATGCGTAGGCCTGCAAACCATTTTGGAAGGTTATAAAAAAGGCAAGGAGAATCGCCCGCTTGTTGTTCGCTTAATCGGCCAGATTACTGATTTTGCATATATGCAGGCAGGTGATATTGTTATTGAAAACAGCAACAATGCCAACAGTTATATAACATTAGAGGGTGTAGGTGAAGATGCGGTGGCAGATGGCTGGGGCATTAGACTAAAAAATGCATCCAATATTGAGCTGCGCAATTTCGGATCTATGAATTGCAATAGCAGCGAAGGCGACAATATCGGATTACAACAAAACAACGAATACATCTGGGTACATAATATTGATCTTTTTTATGGAGATGCAGGTAGCGATGCAGACCAGGCCAAAGGCGATGGCTCGTTGGATTGTAAAAAATCAACTTATGTAACCTTCTCTTATAACCATTTTTGGGATTCGGGCAAATGCAATCTGCTTGGGCTTAGTGAAGGCACTACCGAAGGTTTGTATATTACTTATCATCATAATTGGTACGACCATTCTGACTCTCGTCACCCACGAGTACGGTACTACTCTGCACATGTTTACAACAATTACTACGATGGAAACTCTAAGTATGGCATAGGTTCTACCTTAGGGTCTTCGGTGTTTGCTGAGAACAACTATTTTCGGAATTGCAAATACCCAATGCTAACTTCCATGCAAGGTTCTGATGTTTACGATCAAAGTAAAAGTGCGAACGATTACAAGGAAATGCCTACATTTTCCAGTGAAGATGGTGGCACAATAAAGGCTTTCAACAACTATATAGAAGGCGGAAAAAGATTTGTAGCCTATGGTAATAATGCTTTCCCTAATCCAACGGTTGATTTTGATGCGGTGGTAGTAACAAGCAGAAACCAAACTGTGAGCAATACCATAAAATCTGCATACGGAGCCAATAGTTACAACAACTTTGATGTGAACACTTCAATTATGTATCCATATATTGTAGATAGTCCTGCAGATGCAAAAAACAACGTAATGCAATATTCGGGCAGAATGCACGGTGGCGATTTCAAATTTACGTTTAATAATGCCGTAGATGATGAATCTTATGCAGTAAATGCAGGCCTCAAATCTGCTTTAACATCTTACAAAACTAAATTATTAGCTATTCAGGGCGAGAGCACAACACCTGGTGGAGATGATAATGGCGGTGATGAAGGTGATGGAAATGAAGGCGATGGTGAAATTGTTGCCGGTGATGAAATACATAATTTTACAGAATCCGGGATTGCAAGTACATTTTATATCATACAAGGCTCCCTGTCTACTTCAAAAGGAACTGTAAATTATGGAGGACTAATACTAAAGCAATGTCTTAAAATCGAATCCAGTACCAATATTTCATTTACAACCACTGAAAACGGCACTATCACATTGGTATTTAATGCTGAATTCTCAGGATCTGTTTATGTAGATGGAGTAAGGCATTTTGCTTTAAACGGTATTTTAACAATACCTTTAAGCGCCGGTATACATACCATTACCAAAGGAGACACTTCTAACCTATACTATATGAGTTATGCTTCAGAAGTAATAACAAGTACTATTAATGTTAAAGATTTTGAACTACTAATTTATCCGAACCCTACTCAACAAATCTTTCATATAAAATCAAAATACCCAATTGAAAAAGCAGAGATTTATACCATATCCGGAGGATTAGAAAAAACAATAGAAAGCCAAAATTTCGAAAATATAGATATAGGTGATTTAAAAACAGGTTTATATATTCTAAAAATCACAAGTCAGAATACTACTTCTGTAAAAACCCTAATAAAGCGATAACCCCATCATGTTTACTACAAAAAGGGCTTTGTACTTGAATACAAAGCCCTTTTTTTTGATTGAGATTAAATTAAAAATCAGTACTTAAATACTACTTTCCACCATTTTATAAAAATCTTTTATTAGTTCGGTTATTCTGTCTGTTTCGATCAGGAAGCCATCATGACCAAAAAGCGAATCTATTTCTTTATATGTAGCTCTTGGAATTCCATGTGCTAGCACTTTTTGTTCGCTAACCGGAAACAACAAGTCGGTGCGAATACCAATACAAAGGCTATTTGCCTTGATTCTCCTCAGACCATTCTGCACAGACCCTCTGCCACGCCCTACATTATGCGAATCCATGGCACGGGTTAGGTAATAGTAGGAATGGCAATTGAACCTGTTTACCAGTTTTTCGCCCTGGTAGTTCTGGTATGAAATAGCTTTGAACCCATCAATCTTTTCCACATCATTTTCCGCTTGTGAAAACTGATAGGTACTATAATTTCGATATGACAATAATGCAACAGCACGGGCAGCCTTTAAACCTTCGGCACCTGCATCAAGTCTTCTTTCCTGCCAGGTTTTATCGGCAGCAATGGCCATACGTTGCGATTCGTTGAATGCTATACCCCAGGGTGAATGATAGGCATTAGTTGCCATCAGAATCAGGTTTTCGAACAAATCAGGACAGGATATTGCCCACTCCATAGCTTGCTGCCCACCCAAAGAGCCGCCTATACAAGTATGTATTTTTTCAAAACCCAGATGTTTACGAAGTATATCATGTACAGCAACCATGTCGCGAATGGTTACAATAGGAAAATCAAGAAAATATGGCTCGCCTGTTACAGGGTTTATTTGTGTAGGCCCGGATGTACCATAGCAACTACTAAGCACATTGGCACAGACGATAAAATAATCATCGCTATTATAATATGTATTATCACCAACCAGACCAGGCCACCAGCTTACTACATCTGCATTGGCAGTCAAAGCGTGACAAATCCAGACTATATTACTTCTGTCTGCGTTGAGTTTGCCGTAAGTGGTATAACTGATTTCAAGTCCATGCAGAATCCCACCGGATTCAAGGGTAATACTTTCAGGATGTTTGTACAAATGATTTTCCACCAATGAAATTCAATTATTTTACACGAATAGTTCCATCAAACCCCACTTTCAACAACAGCATTGAATTATGAACAGCACATATACCTGCTAAAGCAAAGGCATTAACTTCCCCAAATTCAATTGAAATACCTGTGTTAATTGTCATGATCTGATAATTAATTTATAGGTCCCGCCTAAGCAGGATAGGACTTAGCACCTTTTCCAAGTGGAAGGTTGCTAGAGGTTCAAAGAGCCTAATCTCTCCCCTCTTCTTTATAAATCAATTACCTCTTTTGAATAGCGTAATTGACTTGAATTGGCAAAAATACAGGATAAATCGAAAAAACAAAAGTTGCTTTTTTATAATCACATTTTAGTCTTATCTAATATTTTTTTTTACTTATTCTAAATATAATACATACATTTGCCTGTATATTATTTTAGCAATGCCAAATTATTATAGTATTACTAGTCGAAAATTATACTCTTCTATTTTTATATTTTTCTTAATTATAGGAGTTTCCAAAGCCCAATTGGGAAATATTGAGGGCACGGTTAATATCGGAAAACAAAAGGTTGCGTACGCCAGTGTATTTATCCCTGGTAGTAAACATGGCACTTATACCGATAGCCTGGGAAACTTTATAATCAACAACATACCTCAAGGAGAATATACTCTTCGTGTAGAAAGTATCGGTATGCATAGTCAGGACAAATCAGTTTCTGTAGAATCAAATCAGACCGTTTTTATTAATTTCCATCTTGAAGAAGCTGCCGAGCACCTGGATCAGATTGTAGTAACCGGCACCATGAAGGAAACTTATATCAAAGACTCGCCAGTCAAGATCGAGGTTATAACAAAAGAATTCCTGCAAAAAAACCCGGTAAACAATGTAATCGAGGCACTTCAAACTGTAAATGGTGTGCAGGAACAAGTAAATTGTGGAGTTTGTGGAACGAATGATATTCATATAAACGGTCTTGAGGGGCCATATACCTTAGTATTAATTGATGGTATGCCAATCATGTCAGCACTGGCTTCGGTATATGGCTTTAATGGAATACCCACTTCGCTGATCGAGCGAATCGAGATTATCAAAGGGCCATCCAGTACGCTGTATGGATCAGAGGCCGTTGGCGGAGTAATCAATATTATAACCATTAGTCCGGATAAGCTGCCTACATTGCAAGCCAACAGTTTTTATACATCGCACAGAGAATGGAATCTGGATTTAGCAGTCAGCCCAAAAGTATTCTCCAAAGCAACTACGGTTTTGAGTGGAAATTTTTACCGTAATCAATACCGCATGGATTATAACAACGACAATTTTACGGATATACCTCTAAACAACAGATTTTCTCTCTTTAATCGATGGAGTTTTGCCCGAAAAGAAAACCGAAAAGCAGAAATTGCATTTCGATATTATACAGAAGATCGATTTGGAGGGGTGATGAACTGGCAACCAAAATATCGAGGAAGCGATTCTGTCTATGGCGAATCAATATACACATCAAGACTGGAAGCCATAGGAAGCTACCAACTTCCTATTACCAAAACTAATGTTAGGATAGATTATTCATACAACAAACACCATCAAAACAGCTACTATGGTACAACTCAATATCTGGCTGATCAATCTATATACTTTACCAACTTTATATGGTCGGACAGCAAAGGTAAACATGACTGGTTGCTTGGATATACAAACCGATTTGAAACGTATACAGATAACTCACTGGCCAACATAAATGACCAACGATTCATACCAGGAGTTTTTGCTCAAGACGAATGGAAGTTGCTAAAGAAAACCAGCTTGCTGGCCGGAACCCGCTTTGATTATCACAAAAAACACGGCATCATTGTTTCACCACGATTAAACATCAAAAAAGACATCGGTAATTACCTAATTACCAGATTAAATTTAGGTACCGGATTCCGTAATGTAAATTTATTTACTGAAGACCATGCGGCCTTAACAGGGTCACGAACAGTACAAATACTTGAAAATCTAAACCCTGAACGTTCCTACAACGCCAACCTCAATCTCAACTATTCATTATTTACCAAGCATAGTTTTGGCGGTATAGATTTAGATTTATTTTACACCTATTTTACCAACAAAATAATACCGGACTACGACAGCGATCCTAATCTTATTATTTACAAAAACCTGGATGGAAGCGGGATCAGTCGTGGCCTCTCAGCTTCGGTACAACAGAGTTTTGATTTTCCATTTAAAATAATGGTTGGTTTTACATTTCAGGATGTATACCAGATTACTCAAAATGACCAAGGCGAACAGGTACGCGAAAATCAGGTTTTTGCACCTAAACTGAGTGGAACTTTTACATTAAGTTATCAGATTAAAAAGCATAAACTTTCCTTTGATTATACCGGCAAAGTTGTTGGACCCCAAGCACTGCCACAATATCCTACAGCATTCGAAAAACCACAAAATTCGCCATGGTATACCATACAAAATATACAAATCACCAAAGAATGGAAGACTAATCTGCAAACGTATGTTGGGGTAAAAAATATATTAAACTGGACACAGGAATCCCCTCTGATTGATCCTGGCAATCCGTTTGGAGATGCATTTGACACATCCTATGCATGGGGACCATTGCAAAAAAGAAGATTATTTGTAGGTATACGGTATAAAATCAATTAGAAAAAAGCATTTCCAGAGCAAAAAATCAGGGCTCTACCTAAACAGAAAGTCTGCTTTTAGTATTTTTGATTCTGATTTAAAAAGTAAGAGCACATGTTGAAATTTTTTGAAGAAAAAATCTGGAATACAAATTGGCAATACTTTATTACATTTTTTTCCATATTACTAGTTACACTGGTAGTTGGCAGAATTGTAAGCATTCTGATAAACAAATTCTTCAAGCGCTCAACACATCTTATCAATTATAACCTTTCCAAGTACAACATAATCAAACATCTGATTGTAAGCGCCATCAATATATTGGGAATTGGTCTTGCAGTATATTCAGTGCCGGCTTTGCGCAGTTTGTCGCTTTCTATATTTGCCGGTGCAGGTATTATGGCTGCTATTATTGGTTTTGCTTCGCAGGCAGCATTTTCAAATATAATCAGCGGCATATTTATAGCTATTTTCAAACCGTTCAGAGTTGACGACAGAATAAAAGTAGGTACCTACACCGGCATTGTAGAAGATATTACGCTTAGACATACTGTAATCCGAAATTTTGAAAACAAAAGAATAGTAATTCCCAATGCAATTATCAGTGACGATACAGTCACAAACTTTACTATTATTGACGAAAAAATTTGCAAAATAATGGATTTTGGAATCAGCTATAATTCTGATCTAAAAAAAGCAAAAGCAATAATACAGGAGGAGGCCAAAAAAAATCACCGGTATATAGACAATAGAACACCTGAACAGATTGAAGCCCAAGAAGATTCAGTAATGGTAAGGGTAATTGGGTGGGCAGATTCGTCTATAAACCTTCAAGCCTGGATTTGGACAAAAAACCCAGTTGATGCTTTTGAGCTTGGCTGTGAATTGTATGAGCGTATCAAATATCGCTTCGATGAGGAAGGAATAGAGATTCCATTCCCACACCGTACAATATATATGCGAAAAGAAGAATAAAAACTACCCTTACTCAGCTATGAAACAATTTGAATAGTATAGCTTTTGCTGAAAGTATCTCCTTTCGGTAGCACAACTATTCCTTCTTTCTTGCTGAATTCACCTTCGAAACCGTACTGGTCTGCAATACCTTGCCAAGGTTCGATACAAACAAAAGGTGCATTATGCTTTGGTGTCCAGATACCTAAAAAAGGCCAACCTTCAAATCCAAACTTCAGGTGATACGGTATTGAATAGGATTTTAAACTAACTTCTTTAGATTTTAGATGCTTAAAAACAATGGCATCTTTATCAAACAATTGATAATTAAGAGGCAGTATATTGGTATTATCCAATACATTTTCAGAAATACCAGAAAAACAGCCATCTTTCAGCAAATGTCTATCAGCGTTTTCAGCCTGATCAAATTCCAGGTAATAATCACTTAGCAATTGTTCGGACATGTTATCCACCTGAAATCCGGGATGACCTCCAATTGCAAAAACAATTTCACGGTTATCCGTATTTTGAACCTGGTAAGTAACTACTACTTTATTATCTACCAGTTCATAACTGATCAACAAATTAAAGCTGAAAGGATAAACCTGCTTTGTAACTGGATTGTCACTTAGTTTAAAAGTTACTTTGGTACTGGTAGTTTCGGATATTTCAAAATCCTGATCACGGGCAAAACCATGTTGCGACAAGTTGTATTCGTTGCCATCAACTTTGTATTTCTGATTGAATACTTTACCAACAATTGGAAACAACACAGGAGCCCTTCTACCCCAAAAAGCTGAATCACCTTGCCACAGATATTCCTGGTTATTGACAAGACTTTTCAGACTTAACATTTCTGCACCTGCGGCTTTTGCTGTTAATTGCAGGTGTTTATTGCTTATGGAAATCGACATGTAAACTTAGATTTTAGTATATAAAAAAATAAATGATTTAGTCATCTATTTCATCTTTATACTTCTGTTTTAGTTTTAGAGCCTCATGTTTTTTACCTGCTCTGATATTGAGTACTTCTACCAATAAGGAGAACGAAATAGCAGCATATATATAGCCTTTTGGCACATGCTGATGGAAAGATTCTGCTACCAATAAAACGCCTATAAGCAAAAGGAAAGCTAAAGCCAACATCTTGATAGTAGGATGTTTTTGAATAAAATCACTAATTGAACCGGCAAATATGAGCATAATGATCATACTTATTAAAACGGCAATAATCATAATCAGAATTTCATCTACTAAACCTACAGCAGTAAGTATAGAATCGAAGGAGAAAACTATATCCAGCATTATAATCTGAAAAATTACTGCAGAAAATGCTTTCACTTTCTTTTTAGTCTGTACCTCATGTTCTTCACCTTCCAGCTTTTCATGGATTTCTGAAGTAGCTTTATAGATAAGAAATGCACCACCAAAAAGCAGTATCAGGTCTCTTGCACTTAGTTCAAAGTCCATAATTACTGCAATTGGCTGTGTCCAATGAACTATGTATGATATTAGCGACAATAGTAACAATCGTACAATCAAGGCAAGACTTATTCCTACTGTACGTGCTTTCTTTTGCATTTCATCTGGCAGCTTTGCCGTAAGCATTGAAATGAAAATGATATTATCTATACCCAAAACGATTTCCATAAGGGTAAGAGTAAGTAAACTGGCCCAACCATGACCGGTCAAAAGCGGTGAAAAATCAAACATATAGTTATAAATATTCTAGCAAAATAGACAGAAATTATTCCCCGATCAACGATTTATAGCCTTTTTCATTTAAGGCATCGACTGATCGAAGCACTTTGTCGGCTAAGTCTTTTTTATACTGCTCTAATTGCAATTTTACCTGATTATCTGCCGTAGCTATAATTTGGGCAGCTAGTATACCGGCATTTGAAGCATTATCAAGAGCTACAGTAGCCACGGGTACGCCTGCCGGCATTTGCAATATAGACAAAACTGAATCCCAACCATCAATCGAGTTAGAAGATTTGACAGGCACCCCAATAACCGGAAGCACAGTAAGCGAAGCAACCATACCCGGCAAATGTGCAGCGCCACCGGCTCCGGCTATAATAACTTTTAATCCTCTTGCATCTGCTTCCTCTGCATATTTGACCATTCTTTGTGGAGTTCGGTGGGCAGAAACTACGGTTACTTCAAAAGGTACACCCAATGTTTCTAAAATATCTGCAGCCTTGCTCATTACCTTCAGGTCTGACTGGCTACCCATTATAATTCCAACTACAGGATTACTCATGCTTTTACTTTTAACGTATTTTTAACAATATTGGCCTTATGTATCAACTGATCAATTTGATCATCTAAAATAGTTACATGTCCCATTTTCCTAAATGGCTTAGTAAATTTTTTCCCGTAAAGATGTAAATAAACACCATCTACTTTCAAAACATCATTTACACCTTCATATTGGGCAATACCCTCAAAACCTGGCTCACCCAACAAATTAATCATAGCAGTAGGTTTTAGTAGTTCTGTGTTTCCTAAAGGCAAACCCAAAATTGATCTAAGATGTTGCTCGTACTGCGAAGTAAAATTGGCCTTAATAGTCTGATGACCACTATTATGTGGTCTTGGAGCTACTTCATTTACCAATATTTTTCCACTTTTATCCAAAAACATCTCTACAGCCAATAGACCAACCATTTCAAAGGATTCAATTACTTTTTTGGCAATGGCTCTGGCCTGTGTTTCGATTTCTGCAGAAATTTTTGCCGGAGCAAAAAGAAATTCTACCAAATTGGCAGTAGGGTGAAATACCATTTCAACAACCGGATAGGTGACTACCTCCCCACGTTCATTTCGGGCAACAATAACTGACAATTCTTTTTCAAAATCAACCAGTTTTTCCAAAACAGAAGGGCCTTCCAGAGCATTAGGTATATCAGACTGACTTTCTATTTTGTATACGCCCCTTCCATCATAACCTGATTTGCCTAATTTCTGAAATACAGGAAATAAGTCAGTGTGGTTTTGAATTTCGTGTTTGGAATCAACCAACACAAACTCAGAAGTAGGAATTCCATGGTCTTTATAAAACTGCTTTTGCAATCTTTTATCTTGTATTATTTTGATAACCGATGGTTGAGGGAAAACACGTACGCCTTCACTACTTAATTTCTCAAGTGCATCGGCATTTACATTTTCAATTTCTATAGTCAAAAGGTCTTTACCTTTACCAAATCTATATACCTGTTCAAAATCAGTTATATCGCCCTGTACAAAATCAGGCACGTTAGACCGACATGGTGCACCGGCATCCGGATCCATTACAGAAAAATTCAGATTAAAATCCATTCCGGATTGGATAAGCATTCTACCCAACTGGCCACCGCCTAGTATCCCGATTTTACTATCGCTATCAAATTTCATTTCCAATACTATTTGGGGTAAAGTTACATGTTGATTTCATGTGCAACAATACAAATATGGATTTTAGAAAAGATATAGAGTGGTAAACAAAAAAACACTTCGCAAAAACCCATTCATTTATAGTCTGATTCTTCTACTTCTATGCCTATATTTTTCATTAATTGTGTTGCATTAAAACTTTGACAAATACCTTGTTTCAGCTGATAGTCAAAGTATAGTTTACTATCTACTACATCGCTGCTAAAATGATAGTTACTAACTTTTCCGGGAAACTCATCAGCCAACTGCCCAAGCTCAACATCGTGTGTAGCAATAATACCGGATGAATGGGTAGTCAGCAATTTTTTAATAAAAGCATAACTACCGGCCTGCCTGTCTCTGGAGTTGGTACCTTTTAGAATTTCGTCCAGTACATAAAAGACCGGAAGGCCTTCATTTATAAAATCCAACAGCAATTTTAAGCGTTTTAATTCGGCATAAAACGAAGAAGTACTTTCCTGCAAGTTATCCTCCGTCCGCATGGAAGAAAAAACTTTCATCATAGACAAGGTACAAGCCTTGGCACAAACCGGCCCACCGGCCATAGCCATCACAGCATTTACAGCCAGTGTGCGCAAAAAAGTACTTTTGCCGGCCATATTGCTACCGGTAAGAACCCAAGTCTTGCCGGTATCTTGCATACTTACAGAATTAGAAACCCGGGAATGAGCAATAATTAGTGGATGAGAAATTTGCTCGGCCTTGTACAAAAATATTTCGTCTGAAATTTCCGGAAAAACCCAATCTGAGTTAGCAAATCGGGTAGCAGCAAAACTGGCCAAAACTTCAAACTCAGCCAATGCATTCAGCCATTTATCAAAATGCAAACTCAATTCATTTCGATCTTTCTCAATAGCTTTATACCAATGCAGGTCCCACAAAAAAGTAAAATTGGCTAAAACATAGAAATATGGATTTCGTGCATATTCAAGCATCGAAAATTTATATGCCATAGACTTTACAAATGCCGAAGACCTGGTCTTGCTTCCTAAACAAGATTGTTGAAGGTTTTGCAATTTTAGAGATTGAAATTTTCTATTTTCGATCAACTCCAGCTGTTTGCACAAATCATTTAACAAACCTGAAAAATCAGTTGCTTTTAGCACTACTGAGGAGATGTTTTTTTTAAATGTAGAAAGAAACAAAAGGTTAAGTACAACAGGAACAAATAGCCAGGTCCAATTATAGCCCCACAAAACCAGCAAGATAGTGCCAGCCGACAAGACATTAAGCAAATAGAGAAACCAGATAGAGACGTGTTTGCCAGAAGAATGAAGCCAGGAATCAAAATCATTTTTCTGTTGTAAAGAAAAAGGATGCAACAAGCCTAAAACCTGAAACTCCTGTCTGTAATCAATTTCATTTTCTAATTCAACAGAAGCTTGTTGACATTGCAAAACATCTTCTCTGGATCGACCTTCGGTAAGCACATTGGCCATTCGTACTTTACCGGATATACCGGCACAACGGGAAACCAGACTGAAAACTGAATTTACTCCAACTATATCCAGGTCTTTTGCATAAGGATGCAAGTGGTTTTTAAAACCATCATATAACTCCAGGTTATTAAATACTCCGTTCAGTCGATCTAATTCTTGTTGATTTACCCTAGCAGAAAGAATTGCTTTTTGTTTGGCATAATTGGTTTTGTTATGCCTGATAACAAGACTGGTGTATAAAGCTGCAACCAACGGTATCAGTAATAAAACCAAGACAAAATAATCTACTTTATATAGTGCAAAAACTACACTAATGGATACAACAAAAAGTCCCAAGCGCAAATTGGCAAGCTGGTTACTTTGGGTTGCATACTGTTTGGCAGAGTTTTGAAAACGAGTTAGTCTTTCGGCAAAAAAATCCTTCATAAGGTCGAATATAAAAAACTAAAATCAATACCGATATGAATAGACAAGGTTTAAAAAGTAATGCCCCGCTCCTTTTCAGAAACGAGGCATTAACATAAACCAACTAAAAAAATGAATCGTTATTAGAAAGCGTAAACTGCTGCTAACAGAGCAGTAACACCTGTATTGCTCATCTTATCATCATTAGGAACTACTTTCTCAGAGAAACTATCAAGTCTTACTTCTGGGATGATAGTCAAGTTACCTGCTTTGATGTTACCAGAAAGTGTAAGTGCAAGAACATTTGCAGCACCGTCTGCATCATATCCGCCAAGTACACCGAAACCACCTTTATATTCGCTGAAATATTCACCTCTTAGACCTAAAGCAAAATTGTCAGAGAAAGAATACTGAGGATAAAGAGCAACGCCATAGAATCCGAATGTTTCATCACTTTCAACTTCTGTTACATTAACACTATCTAATGTAGTATAAGTAGTTGATCCGCCAAATGTATTATAAGTAGCATTCAAACCTAGGAAGAAAGCATCACCTAAATTCCAGCCAGTAGTTAAATCAGCCTGAAATTGAGACTTACCTGATATAACATCTTCTCCACCAAGAATTGCAGCTTTCACCATTGCTTTTTCTGGTTTTACAGTTCCATCCTGATCACCATACGTAAAGTTTAAGAAAGCAGAACCTGCATCAGATCTATAGCCTAACTGAGCACCTAGTGTATAGGAGTTTGTAGGGTTAAAATCTGTCCAGTCTGTTGGGTTCATAACAGCAACCATAGCACTAAACTTGTCAGAAATTGCATAGTCAGCTCTTAAGCCAGTGTGAGAGAAAGGACCCCAAGAGAACATATAAGAAGTAGTGTAGTTGAAGTTACCTACAGGAGATATTACTTCGTATCCTAAAAATGTATTGAAGTTACCCAAAGAAAGTTTGAAATCATCAGATACTTTATAGTAAGCATACATTTGGTTTACAATATTAGGGCTACCAACTGAATTAAATACTGCATCAACTCCTCTTGGACCATAAACAAGGTCAGCAACAAAACCTGCTTTTTTACCTTCTTTAGCAATAACAAGGTTCACCATACCAAGACCAAAACCATTTTTATTGGCAAATGCCGTGTTGGGAGCCCAATCGCGGTCAGCACCAATTACACCTCTTACATAGGTATCAACAGATCCTGAAATAGTAAGACCTTCAGCAGACTCTTCCGCAACAGCTTCTGTTGTTTCTACAGCAGCTTCTTCCTGTGCATAAACTGCCATGATCGTGGAAAGAAACATCGCGAGCGTTAGTGTACATAATTTTCGCATAATTAATAGATTTTAATTGTTGTGTTTGGTTAATAAATGAATTTCGAATACAAACTACAAATAGTAGAATAGTTATATTTTGTATACATGGGTAAAATTATAACTTAAATTTTACAATCAAAATAAAATACAAAAAAAATTAAGGTAAAAAATGTAATACTACTGATTATGTGAACTTTAGCATTTAAAAAAAATAATAATATGCAATTAATCAATAAAATAGCACATGCAAATATCCTGAAAATGAAATAAATATAATACAATTAGATGGATGCAAAAAAATGAATTAATCTAACAATAGAGAGGGTATCGGGAGAAATACTTGGGGTGTATTTCTTAATCATTACACAATTTTAAAACAATGCAGTTTAAATTCAAAGCCTATTTTGATAAAAAACATACATTTTTAACAATACTGGTTAAAATTCAAGCCCAATAAAGTGAATTTTGATAAAAAATGTAAATACTTGGTTAAAATTTTAACCAATTTTTACAAATAACCACCCTTTTACAACAAATTTATTTCAGATTTTAAATTTCTGTCTTTTTCAGGCAGGCCTGATACCGGATATTCTGCTAAAAAACAGAACTCTGAAATGACGATCGATTTGAATGCTTAATCAAAATCTCTATTTGAAATAAAAAACTCATTGCCCAACAGCGGAAAAATCAATGTACTTTGATGGCTTGCTAATTTTCTCTTCAATCCGGAAAATGAATACTAAAGATTGATTAACAATTTCATTTTCCTCCTCTCGGAAAGCCAACTTTTTTAATTGCTTATCCGAGATTCCACATAAAAAAAAGCCTTTACTACAACATGTATATTTCCGAGTTTTTTAGAGATTGACGGGATACCGGATATTCTGCTGATATGCAGAATTCCGGCATGATGACTGGTTTGTTAGCTAATTGGGAAAAATATATTAGAAGTTTTAACCGAAAGTTATTTCACTCTATATATAATACGTGTATAAAAAACAAAAGCCAAACAGCTTTTGCGCTGTTCGGCTTCCTAATTCACATTAAAATAATATACTAAATTATATCAATGCCTCTCCTGTCATTTCTTTAGGCTGATCTACACCTATAAGTTTAAGAACAGTTGGTGCGATATCGCCAAGTTTACCGTTTTTCAATTTTTCAATTTTTACATCACCTACCAATATCAAAGGCACTAAATTGGTAGTATGAGCCGTGTTTGGTGAGCCATCTTCATTTTTCATCACATCGGCATTGCCATGATCTGCAATCACTAATGTAATATATCCATTGTCTAAAGCAGCCGTTATAACTTCTTTAGCACACTGATCTACTGTTTCGCAGGCTTTTACAGCTGCCTCAAATACCCCGGTATGACCAACCATATCAGGATTAGCAAAATTCAGACAGATAAAATCGGCTGTTTTTCCTTTTATTTCAGGCACTATTTTATCTCTGATATCAAATGCACTCATTTCAGGGGCCAAATCATAGGTAGCAACTTTTGGCGAAGGACAAAGCAATCTGTTTTCACCTTTATATGGCTGCTCTCTACCACCTGAAAAGAAGAAGGTAACGTGTGGGTATTTTTCAGTTTCGGCAATTCTTATTTGCGTTTTACCGGCAGTTTCCAATACAGCACCAAGCGTATTGGCAAGTTTATCTTTATCGAAGATTACTTTAACATTTTCAAAAGTGTCGTCATAGTTGGTCATTGTAAGGTAGTACAAATCCAACTTCTTCATATCCTGATCGGGGAAGTCTTTCTGAGTAAGAGCTTGTGTAATCTCGCGACCACGGTCGGTTCTAAAATTGAAACAAAGCACTACATCGCCTTTGCTGATTGTACCTAATGGTTTATTATTGCCATCTACAGCTATAATTGGCTTGATAAACTCATCGGTTACATTATCGTCGTATGATTTTTTGATAGAAGCTAGAACATCGGTTGATTTTTCGCCCTCGCCTTTAACCATGAGATCATACGCCAGTTTTACGCGCTCCCAACGATTGTCACGATCCATAGAATAGTAACGACCAATAACAGAGGCAAACTTACCCGTGGTTTTATCCATATGCTCCTTAAGGTCTTTCATATATTCCAAACCACCTTTAGGGTCTGTATCACGACCATCGGTAAAGGCATGTACGAATACATTAGACAGGCCGAAGTCTTTAGCAATGGTACATAGACCTTTTACATGTTTATAATGAGAGTGTACACCACCGTCAGAGATAAGTCCGATAAAGTGTACATTTTTATTTTCTTTTTTGGCATGTTCAAGAGCCTTAACCAGTACTTCTTCCTTTGCCAGGGTTCCTTCTTCAACTGCTTTATTTATTTTTACCAGATCCTGATATACCACTCTACCTGCACCCAGATTCATATGTCCAACTTCCGAATTACCCATTTGACCTTCAGGTAAACCAACTGCCAGCCCGGATGCTTCCAATTTGCTATGTGGGTATTTTTCAAAAAGTGAATCAATAAATGGTGTGTTAGCTTTAGCAATAGCCGACACTTCCGGATTGGACCCCAGGCCCCAACCGTCTAATATCATTAAAAGTACTTTCTTATCCATACTACAAATATACAGATGAATTGAAGAAATCGGAATTAAGATTATTTAACCTTGGCATAATTTTGGAGGAGAACAGAAAAGGATAAATTTCCAGATATGAAACTACAAGTACTAATTATCGGTTTTCTAATACTTATTATGCAACTTATTGCTAATGAGTCAATTGGACAAACCGAAGTCTTATCCAACACCAAAGTTTCGTTGGCAAAGGCTGATCCTAAAAACCTAACCAAGTATTTTAATGAATATGTAGAAATCAGTTTTGATGGCGAAAAAAGCAGCTACAGCAAAACGCAGGCTGAATTTGTGATGAAAGATTTCTTCAAAAAGTACCCACCTGTTTCATTTGAACTAATCCACCAGGGCGCAAGCAAAGAAGGTCTCAAATATGCGATAGGCAAGTACTCATATTCCAAAGGCTCATATAGAGTGTATATATTAATCAAACAGTTTAGGGGCAACTATCTCATAGATACACTCAATTTTAGCGAAGAGTAGTTTTTTTTGTAATTTATCTCATGGAGCTCCGGGGAAAAGGATTTTCTCCGGAGTTTTTTTATTTTTGACCTATGAACTATCTAAGCAAGGAAGCACTCGATCATTTTATTTCAGAAGCACTAAAAGAAGATATAGGCGATGGTGATCATACTTCCCTATCATGTATACCTGCCAATGAGCGCGGCAAAGCACAACTTTATGTAAAAGACGAAGGAATACTAGCAGGTATAGAACTTGCCAGAATGATTTTTCATTACATAGACCCGGAGATAGAAATAGATTTTTCAAAAAAAGATGGCGACAAGGCTAAGTTTGGAGAAAAAGCTTTTACTGTAAGAGGAAAAATTCAGGACATACTAAAAGCGGAAAGGCTGGTATTGAACTGCATGCAACGCATGAGTGGTATTGCTACTGCCACACACAGAATGAATGCACTTATTTCTCATACACAAACCAAATTGCTGGATACCCGAAAAACCACTCCCAACTTCCGTATACCCGAAAAATGGGCCGTGGCTATAGGCGGCGGAGTAAATCACCGATTTGGACTATTTGATATGATTTTGCTTAAAGACAATCATATTGACTTTGCCGGAGGCATTAAAGAAGCCATAGAAGCTGCCAAAACATATATCAAACAAACTGGAAAAACCCTTAAAATAGAGGTGGAAACCAGAGACCTTTCAGAAGTAGAGCAAGCATTAGAAGCAGGAGGGATTTTTAGAATTATGCTTGATAATATGTCTGTTGAAGAAATGACCGAAGCTATCCGATTGATCAATAAACGATATCAGACTGAAGCATCCGGAGGAATTACAGAAGAAAATATAAAAGAAATAGCAGAAACCGGTGTAGATTATATTTCGGTTGGGGCTTTGACACACTATATCAGAAGTCTTGATCTTAGTTTGAAGGCTATATAATTTAACGTGTTCAAGGTCGTTTGTTAATTGAATAATTTTATTCCCCTTTAAATCAAAAAAACTTTATCTTTGCCGGCCTATATTGCCACATACCAATGATTGTTAAAACCAAAAAATACGAATTACCTAAGAATACCTATATAAAAGTAGGTTTGACTTATATCTTCAAAAAACAGTGGTGGGTATTTCCTATACCTGCTGTAATTGCTGCTATGGCGTTGGTATTTCCATCTTATGCCTGGTGGTTTATTATTACTCCGCTTGTACTATTGTTGTTATATGTTTTATTCTGGGCAATACAATTTGTTGGGGTTACCCAATTAGAGCAAAACAAAATCATGTTTCAGAAACTGAGTTATGAAATTGACAGCAGACAGGTTTTGATAAAATTAAACCAAAAGCAGGGAAGCCCTATGCAATGGTCTCAAATCAAAGAAGTACAAAAAGGTAAAGATCATTTTCTGTTTGTAATTTCCAAAGCTCAGTATATCTATCTTCCATTCAAATCATTCAATTCTGACCATGATTTGAAGTTTACCGAAACTATCCTGAAAAGAAAAAATTACATCAAATAAGGTTTATATTCTCCTGAAAATTACATCACTCCAATCAAGGAGCTCGATATAAATTCCCAAAAGACATTAATATTACCGAAATTTAACCTTTGTGTTAAGTTTCGGTAAATGAATTCATCCAGCTATTTTATATTAGCAAAAAGACTCTGTCTTGTACTCTTTCTTTACAGTCTTGCCAGAGCCTATTTCCTGGTTTCCAATATAGATTATTTTAGCGATGTAGAGTCAGTCTTGCTGGCTCAGTCTTTTCTTTTGGGATTAAAATTTGACCTAATAGCTATAACGGCTATCAACCTGCCATTTATAATTGTCAGCATATTTCCTTTTCAACCTGCAAAAAATAGCAATAGAGCACTTTATCTCAAAGTCTACTTTCTGACTACCAATGTTCTTTTTCTATTCTTTAATCTTTCGGATACAGCATATTTCAAATTTACGGGCAAAAGAACCACATTCGATATTGTAAATATTGCAGCTGACATCGCACAGCAAGCCGGTCAGATGGCTGTAAACTTTTGGCATATCCCATTTATAGCTTTACTATTGGGCGTTTTTTTAACTATTACTTATCCAACGATTAACAAATCGGGCAAGGTGATACCTGCCTGGTTATCAACCATACTATTTTTTATACTTATAGCAGTTTGTATACTTATACTAAGAGGCAGTCTGGGCAGAAGACCAATCACCTTGAAGCAAGCCTTTGCCATTAACCCATCAAAACTTGGCAATCTGGTTCTAAATACGCCATTTTCCTTTTTCTACACTATACAATCCAAAGGTGTGGAGAAGAAGCAATACTTTTCGAATGAAGCTGATATTTACAAACTAATCCAAAAACCCGAATTAGATCAAAACAAAGTACCAAGGAAGAAAAATGTAGTATTTATTATTTTGGAAAGTTTTGGTAGAGAATATATAGGATATGGCAACAATCACAGAGGTTATACTCCATTTCTGGACAGTTTAGCACAAGAATCAGCATTTTTTCATCAATGCTACGCCAATGGTCGCAAGTCTATAGAAGCTTTACCTGCAATACTAGCAGGAATACCGGCTCTAATGAATGAACCTTATATAAATTCTATATATCAGAACAATGAAATGTATGCCATTGGCAATATTTTGCAGCAACATGGTTATGCTACTTCCTTTTTTCATGGAGGAATTAACGGTACAATGGCATTTGATTCGTTTGCCAAACTTGCCGGTATGAAGGACTATTATGGCATGAATGAGTACCCGAATAAAGACAAAGACTTTGATGGCAAATGGGGTATTTACGATGAACCATTTTTACATTTTTTTGCAGATAAACTTGACCAAACACAAGAACCATTTTGCACGGGTATATTCACGTTAACATCGCATCCACCATATCCTATTCCTGCCAACTATACAAATACCTTCCCCAAGGGAACTTTGCCTATACATGAAACCATAGGATATACAGATAATGCCCTCCGATCATTTTTCGCAAAAGTCCAAAAATCATCCTGGTACGCAAATACCTTATTTGTAATCACAGCCGACCATACTCAAGAACACGCTGAAAAGGCCTATATGAATGAGTACGGCAATTACCTGGTACCGCTTATACTCTACAGCCCTTCAGAGAAAATTGAAGTTGATACCAAAAAAGTAACACAACATGCCGATATACTGCCAAGTGTGCTTGACTATTTAGATATACACAACAGCAATCAAAACCATCTGGGACAATCTGTATTTACTACTTCTGAAGGTTACGCATTGAGTCAGTTAAATGGTAGTTATAGATTGATACGCAGACATTATAGTATTGAATTTTCAGAAGAAGGGGCTGGCTTTCAACACCCAAATTTCTTTTCTGATTCATCAATAGTTGGTTCCAAAGCAGCTGACACGAACGAACTGATTCTGCTGAAAGCATATGTACAGCATTTCAACAACAGTCTATCGGATAATACATTGTATAAAAAATAATCCCCAGGTAACACAAGAAAACTCATACTTAACAACGTTTAGACCTGTAACAATAATAACCGGTAATTAAAACTGGCAAAAAAATGAAAAACATCTAATTTTGCAGCACACACACACAACAAACACAATTATAAAAATGACCAAAAAACTTTCAATTGTTCCTTTTGTCTTTCTCATAATTATAGCCTTGCTCAGCTTGGTCTTTGCAGGTATTCCTGAAATAAACTCGATGGATTATTGGGAAAAGTACAGTTCTCAGCTCAATTCCGGCGATACAGCCTGGATGTTATCAGCAGCAGCACTGGTTCTAATTATGACTCCGGGACTGGCATTCTTTTATGGAGGAATGGTAAATCCAAAAAATGTAATATCTACTATGCTTCAAAGCTATGTTTGTATGGCTGTAATATCGGTATTGTGGATAGTAATAGGATTTAGCTTAGCATTTGGCGAAAGCTGGCATGGCCTAATTGGTAATCCTGCTACCTTTTTCTTTTTTAGTAATGTAAGCAGTGGAGCACCATGGGTAAATGCAGCTAGTATACCGCTTTTATTATTTGCATTATATCAACTAAAATTTGCCATAATTACTCCGGCATTGATTACAGGTGCGTTTGCAGAACGTATCAGATTTACCTCGTATGTATTATTTATCTGCCTGTTTTCGATATTTATCTATACACCTCTGGCACATTGGACCTGGCACCCGGAAGGCATACTATACAAACTGGGTGTACTGGATTTTGCAGGAGGCACAGTAGTGCATATGTCGGCAGGTTGGGCAGCATTGGCCTCTGCAATGTACTTACACCAACGTAACAAAGTAGAACACAATCCGGCTAATATCCCATTGGTTATGTTAGGCACTGGTCTATTATGGTTTGGATGGTTTGGCTTCAACGCCGGTTCTGCTCTGGGTGCAAACCAACTTGCAGTATCTGCAGCTATGACTACCACAGCAGCATCTGCAGCCGCAGCTTTGGCCTGGTTGTTCTTTGATACCGTAAAAGGAAAAAAACCAAGTGCTATGGGTATGTGCATTGGTGCGGTAGTTGGTCTGGTAGCTATTACACCTGCTGCAGGTTTTGTAACGGTTCCGCATTCAATTATTATTGGTGTTATAGGTAGTATTGTTTCAAACTTATTGGTTGATTGGAGAACAACCAGAACCAAATTAGACGACACACTGGATGTATTCCCTTGTCATGGTGTTGGTGGTATGGTAGGTATGGTACTAACCGGAGTTTTTGCCACCAGTGCTGTAAACTCAGCAATACCTGATGGCGATAATGGGTTGTTATTTGGTGAAAGCAAACTATTTATTACCCATTTACTGGCATTGGTTGGTGTGTCTATATTCTCTTTCGGAGGTTCATATTTACTTCTAATTATTACGAACTTCATTTCGCCACTTAGAGTAGAAGAAACAGAAGAAAATATTGGTCTAGATGCCAGTCAGCATGGTGAAGGGTATTTGAATTGGGTAAAAAACGAACCGGTTCAATAATTACTTTTCTAGTATAAGACTATACAAAAGAACTGAGGCAATATTATTTTGAATAGTAAGTTGCCTCAGTTTTTTTATTTAAAACCGTATATCGGTATTGGGTAATGCTTTTTTAATTCTCAACTTTTCTTGCTCTGACAAATTATTGCCATTCAGCATCAGCGTCTTCAGTGACTTCATTTTTTTGATATTCTTTGGCAAATGGGATAGTTGATTATTCGTAAGCAACAGCAACTCCAGCTTATCCAATTCGCAAATGCCTTTTGGCAAATCTGTAAGGGTATTATTGGTTAGCAATAGCGATTTTAGAGACTTCATTTTTTTGATATCGGCAGGCAGAAAACTAATCGTATTATTTTCAAGTGACAATGAACTCAGATTATTTAATGATGTTACCTGGATAGGAAACTCCGTTATACTATTAGAACTTAGCTCCAACACTTTAAGCGAATCCAGATTACGAAATGACTCAGGCAAATTTGAGAGTTTATTGTTTTTCAAATCAAGGTATTGCAACTGTTTTAGCTTGCCGATTTGTGCAGGCAGTTGAGATAATTGATTATTGAAAAGATGCACTTCTTTCAATCCTCCCAATTGACAAAATTCATTGGGTAATTCTTTGAAAAGATTGTCATTGGCGGTGAATATTTCCAGATTCTCCAATTTTAGAATAAGCGGAGAAATCGTTGATATTTTATTATTTCGAATAATTACTTCCTTAAGGGTAGTAAGATTATAAAAGGCAGGAGAAAGTTCTTTTATATCATTTTTCATCAAACTCAGCACTTCCAGATTATTGAATCGATCAATTGAATCCGGAACCTGAATAAGCTCTTTTTGACGCAGGTTTAACAAACGAACCTGGGAAGGTTGCTTTACAGCTTCTTCATACAGTGAAAGCTCCAACGTAGCATTGTTTTGCGCATTAGAATTGATAGAAAATAGCAATAAAACTGGAATAGACAGAAATAGCTGTTTTAAGTGGATCATAGAAATCGAAATTGAAGTGAAATAAAAAAAGGCTGCACCGAAATGCAGCCTTTATCGTGTATGTGGCAATATTACTTAACTACAATTTTTTGCGTGTAAGTTTTAGAACCAGTGCTAACTTTTACCAAATAAGTACCTTGTTCAGGCTTTTTCATATAAAGCAAGTTTTCACCTTGTCTGAAATTGAGGTTTTCCGTTAGTATAACTCTGCCTGCAAGGTCTGTCATGCTTAGCTGTGCATCACCACTTTTTGGCATATCAAACTTTACTGTAAAAGCACCAGCAGTAGGATTTGGATAAACAGACAATTGATTAGCCTGATTTTTTTGATCAGACAGATTAGTTATCACATTTTGTCCATCCAGATATTCCTTACGTGCAACTACTATAGTTGTACTTTTATTGAACACAACAGAATTACCCTGAGCATCAAGTTGAGAAGCAGTATTGCTACCATTAGGCGTCATAATAGCAAGGAACATAAACTTGTAATCGGGTGAGAAAGTCATACCTGTAGGCTCAGCACCAAGTGGCGTTTTCATAAACAATTCCACTTTTGGGTTTGCCTGTGTATGATCAGGTCTTACCAGCCAAATATGGTTTCTGCTACCATCCTGCAATACCCAAAGATTACCTTTGTCGTCAAAAGCCAGGTTGTCGTTACCAGAAGCCCATGGTTCCATTACATTGCCGGTTCCATAATTAATTGAGTAATTCATGCCTCCTACAAAAGTTTCAAAGGCTGAAACTGTAGATCCATCATCTTTAAAGCGGAATGTACGGTTATTCCCTTTGGCAGTAAAGTAGATTTTACCGTCGAGTGGCGAAATTTCAGCATCCTCCACTCCATTGAAAGGAGTTCCTCCCAATGCCAATGCCAACTGTTTTGTATTGTTTCTGTCGGCTACTGTAGTATTTGGCACCATCACCCATGTACCTATTGCACTTGTAGGTTCGTTGTTGCTAAGTCCAGTAGTTAATTTCAATACATAAAGTGTACCTTTTGAGAAATCAGTTTTTGAGTCAGCCACAAATTTGAAAAAATTACCGTTACCGGCATCTTCACCGTAATAAGCAGTCAGGCTATCATCAGCTACTACAATATTTTCATGGCTAATTCGACCCATAGCCCAAAGTTTCTCAGGTTTTCCGTTGCCGTACTCCTTTACCATTTTCGTTTTAGGATCGATCTCTACATGCCAGCCAACTGCATAATATCCATCAGAGGTAAATGAAGATGTAGACATTGTTTCTTCACTGGTAATAACTGTACCCCAAGGTGTAACACCACCCGAACAGTTTCTTTCAGTTTTCACAAGGCTTGGAGCTGAAAAGTCTATCGGTGCAGATGCATCAACTATCCATTTTTCAGTAGATGAATCATAGTGCAAGTCGAGCATAGAAACACCACCCGGATTGGTTTCGTGGTTTATAGACAGATGGCCTTTTTCGCTATCACCTTTACTAAAAGGAATATAACCGGTAAAATCATGATTTCCTTTGGAAACAGTACCATCAGAAGTATAAAGATCACCTTCTGCAAAAAGTACCTGAAAATCATGCGATGAAGGCAAATACATTGATTGATCCTGAGCAGATGGCACAAGTGATGTAAAACATGCAATATGGTCTTCACCATCCTCACAACCCATTGCAACAGGATTTGGGATTAAATCGGCAGATTTTTCTTTCAATTCAAGATCTAAACGAGTATCAGAACTGCTAAGTCTATCCTGATGTACTTCAACCGCCAACATATTTTCACCAGCCATCAATAGCGATGTAGCAATAATAAACTCGTTATATAGCTTTTCGTTAGATCCATCAACTGTTGAACTGGCAAAAGTAGTATTGGTAATTTCACCGGCAGGCATGTTAAATCGTGCAACCTCCTGGCCGTTTAGATATACAACTGCACCATCATCCACATTGAGACTTAGCAATAAGCTGGATGCCAGTAAAGAAGGATCCTGAACGGTAAATCGCTTTATAAAATACGCAGTAGTAAATTTATTCGAAGCATTACCTCCAAAAGAAAGGGTTGTGACTATGTCGGTATCGCCGTAACCTAAATGTGCATTACCATACTTCCAGTTTTTATCCTCTTTGAAATTATTTTGTGTCCAGTTAGCGGCAGGAAGAACCCCTCCGTCAAAATATGACCATGAAGAACCTTTGGCAACAGGAAACAGAGTAAGCGGATTAGGATCAGCCTGGGCCTCAGCAGTTCCATAATATTCTACTACCAACTTAGGAGCCTGACTCGGAGAACCATCATATGACTCAGCTTCTCTTACCCCTTCACCGGATACATACAAAGCAAGAGCATTTCCACTCTCCCAACCCGGTCTATTTACGATTTCCTGAATAATAGCTGAAAGATCGGCAGTACGCTCGTCTTCGCCTGCAGCACCTACAACAGACCAGCCAGAGGTAAAGCTAAACTCAGTACTGGAAATAGTTTTAGGTCTGGAAGAAAGATTAAACAGTACCTGAGAGTCAAAAGTGAGAGCATGATCAGTTGCTTCGCCAACTACTACCAAATTACTAGGACTGGTATTTTTATTGATAGCATCTACAGTAAATTGTATATAGGCACTTTTTATGATAGCTCCTTGCGGAATATCCATATTTTTAAAACGCATGCCAACCAACTGAGCATTTTCCCCAGGATCGGCATAGCCTAGTTCAAGATCAGATGAACCATCATCCATAATACCAGGAGCATCCGCATCAGTAAGAGGGGCAGTATCCAAAAATTCTTCCATATCATCAGAAGCTTCGGAAACTCTGGAACTAACTGTAACAGGTACAAAATATTCAATTACCAATTTAGGAGCATGGTCTGTTGATCCATCAAAAGACTCCGCTTCACGAACACCGGTGCCATATATATACAAGGCAAGTGAATTACCACTTTCCCAACCAGCTCTGTCAACTATTTCTTGTACAACTGCAGATATATCACCAGTACGCTCATCAACACCGGCAGCACCTACTGTAGTCCATCCAGCAGTAAAGCTAAAATCTACAACCGCAGTAGTTTTAGGTCTGCTGGTAAGATTAAAAGGCTCATCAGGGTTAAAAGTAACTGCATTATCAGCAGCTTCACCAACCAGGTGTAAATCACATGGAGAAGAATTTTTATTAGTAGCATCTACTGTAAATTGCACATATGCCTTTGTGATTTTAGCGCCCTTAGGTATGCTTATATTATTAAAACGCATACCAGTAAGTTGTGCATTAGTTGTAGCAGATTCCTGACCAAATTCCAGGTCAGAAGAACCACCATCCAATGAACCAACTTCAGCTCCATCAGTAGCTATATTTCCAAGTACTTCTTCCATATCATCAGAAGCACTATTTACTCTTACCGATAAAGTGTTTTGTGAAAAAGCCGGAATACTTACAAGAGTGGCAAATGCCAGTCCGCATAAGCTTCTTTTAAATAAAGGAAATAGTATTCGTTTACGCATAGTAATAATTATTGAGTGGTTTATGTGCAAACTTAGCTCTGTAAGTTCAAGCCGGTGTTACTTAATCATCATCAAATAATTAAATCTTCAAAACCCTAAAACAATAATATAAACACCTGTATATAAAAAAGTTAAACAATAAACAGAAACCAATTTGTGTATTGAAATAAACAAGCCTGGGTTAACAAAAGGTAAAGTAGTGGGAGTTTTGATAGGTATAAATAAAAAAGGGGACGCACCTTTTGGATGCGTCCCCTTAAACTAAATTTCAGAAATATTTACTTGATTTTCACAAGCTTAACAACTTCTGTTTTATTTTCCATAGATAACTTCACAAAGTAAACTCCGGCGTTTAGTTCATTTCCTAGTTCAATAGACTGGTTAGAATATTGACCAGAAATTTCACTTACCAATAGTCCTCTTTCATCAATTATAGAGATATGGATAGCCTCTTTACCAGGTGTATTTACTCTTATAGTAGAAGAGTTTGCAAATGGGTTAGGATACATATCATAATTGATAGCAAAAGCATCAAGGTTTGCAAGAACATTACTTACACCAAGAGAAGATACAGGAAGTTTAGTTCCATTAGCTTTCGTTTCTACAACAGTAACGTTACCGTTTGTAGTAGGACCAAATGCTACTGTAATAGAGTTACCTGTAGCAGACCCGATGATTTGAGCGCCTTCAGGAACAGTCCAGGTATAAGTAGAACCAGGATTACTAGGTACTGAATAAGTAGCTGTTGCATTTGCATCAACCTGCTTAGGTCCGTCAATCTGAGGTCCGGCAGTTGTACAGTTAATGGTAACAGCTTTAGATAATTCACTACCAGCACCACTGCAGTTTCCAGTAGCAACTATATCAGTAGTTACACTAACAGTACCATTCGTACTACCTAATTTTACCGAAATAGAACTAGTACCTTTACCACCAGTAATGGTAGAACCAAGAGGCACTGTCCAGGTATATGTAGTTCCAGGTATGTTATTGGTGTAATAAATTTTATCATCACCGCAAGTACCTGTAGCATCTCCAGTTATAGAAGTAAGTCCGGTAGAAGCTTCAACAGTTACTGTAGTTGAAACAGTCTGACCTGATCCACAAGAACTTATTGGAGTAACCGAAATCACACCACCCTGAGCACCAAATCTTACAGAAGCAGTATTGGCAGATGGAGTACCGGTAGCACCAGCAGGGAATGTCCAGGTATATGAAGTTGCATTAGCAACAGGAGCAATATTATACTCAGATGTTGTATTCTGACAAGCAGTTACAGGACCTGTAATAGAAGCAGGAGAAATTGGCAAAGCACCAACTGTAACAGTCGCTGTTTTATTACTTACAAGATCTCCATTTACTATATTCAGACTGATCGTTTTAACACCTACAGTATTAAATGAAACTGAATGCGGACCTTTTGTACTTGCAGTCGCCGGTGTTGCACCGTCGCCAAAAGACCAGGTATAAACAGCACCGTCAGTATCACCTGTAGACAAATCAGTAACAGTTACCGGTGAACCAGTACATACTTCGGTTTTTGAAACTGCGAAATTAGCATCTAGAGTACAAGTAGAAACAGATACCGGCAATGATACTGTAGTTCCTGAACCACATGCGTTCTTTGGAGTAACAGTTACAATACCACCCTGAGTACCAAATGTAATAGAAGCATTATTTGCAACCAATGTACCTGTAGCACCAGCTGGGTAAGTCCAGGTATAAGAAGTTGCATTAGCAATTTCAGCTATAGAGTATTCAGATACTTTAGCCAGACAAGCTTTAGCAGGCCCTGTGATTGAAGCAGGAGAAACCGGCGTAGAACCAACCTGAACAGTTGTTTCATACGTGTCTGTCAACGATCCATTAGTAACTGTCAACGTAATAGTCTTTTGACCTTCAGTAGCATACATTACTGAATGTGGACCTTTAGTAGAAGCAGTTGCCGGAGTAGCTCCATCACCAAATGACCAGGCGTATACAGTACTTGCAGTAACACCAGTAGAAATATCAGTAATAGTAACAGCAGAACCGGTACATACAACAGACGGGCTTACTGAGAAGTTAGCACCTAATGCACAGTTTGCAAGAGAAACAAGTTTAGAAACTTCTGCACCTACACAACCACCTGATGTAGTTTCAATAACTGAAACATTTCCATTCATAGTACCAAAGTTTACTGTAATTGAAGCAGTACCCTGACCAGAAGCAATAGTTGCACCCGTTGGAACTGTCCAAGCATAAGTACTTCCAACTTTAGAAGTTACAGAATATGTAACACCAGTTGAAGAACATTCAGGAGCATCGTTACCATTAATTGCAGATGTTACAATTGGAGTAAGTGCAACTGCATACGTTTTTATAGTACCTATACATCCGCCAGCTGAAGTTTCAACTACAGTGATATCACCGTCAGCAGAACCAAAGTTTACTGTGATTGATGCAGTACCCTGACCAGTTGCAATAGTTGCACCGGTTGGAACTGTCCAGGCATAGGTACTTCCAACACCACCGGTAACTGTGTAATTAACACCGGTAGCAGAACACTGAGGAGCAGCATTGCCACTAATGGCAGAAGTAGCCGGGGTTGAACTAACTACTACAGCAAGTTCTACAGGAGTAGCAGCACCGCAGGTATTAGAAGCAACAACAGTTACTTTACCGGTAGTGGTAAACGAAACATTGGCAGTAGTTGTAGCAGAAGGTGCACATAAAGTACCACCAGTTGCAGTCCAGGCATATGAAGTAGCTCCGGTTACACCTGTTAATGTATATGTCTCGCATGTTACTGGACCACAGAAACTTTCAGTACCTGTAATTTCAGCAGCAGTAACAACCGGAAGGTTACAACCTACTGGTTTGGTGTCTGAATCAGTACCACAAGAATTTGTAACTGTAAGTGTTATATTCTGTGTACCTACTACATCATATTCGATATAAATATCTGAACCAATTGGTGCACCATCGGCTGTCCACTCGTAGGTTACACCATCGGCTATATCGCCAACCCATGTAGCTTCCAAAGCATATTTCTGACCAGTTGTACCTATTTTAACTGCTGTAAACTCAGCAACAGGTGCAGGTGTAACTTTTACAAAAACAGAATCGGTAACTTTAGCACCGCACTCGTTGTAAGCCTCAACCTTTAGCATTTGAGACTGAGCAAATATTTGACTTACAAAATTGGTATCACTCAGTGAAGTAGCAGAAGTTCCATACCATCCGTATCCTTTTTTAGCAGCATTGGTTACTGCATCTATAGATACTTTGATAGACTGATCGCCACAAGTTGTTATAGTATCGTTTGAAACTAAAACACCATCCTTTTTAAATGGACTGATAGCAGAAAGAGGAGCAACGCATTCTACCACTACATCCTTACATACGGTTTTAGTTTGGTTACAAACAGTGTCATTTACTGTTAAACAAACTTCATACGTTTTATCTATCTTATAGTAATTATAGCCTTCTTCCCAAGCCGTTGATCCGGCTATGATATCAGTAGTACCATAATTCCAGGACCAGGTATGAAAGTTTGTAGAGTTATTAAAGAAACGAATTCCACGTCCTTTATCATTTGGATCTACAACGGCCGAAAAATCAGCTGTGATAGCTCCACCAACTTCTACTTCTACAGAATCTCTGTATTTACCACCCTGGTTGATAAGCTCAACATAATATTTACCACTTGAAGTAACTTCGTATGATGCTCCTTCTTTTAAGAAAGTTGTTCCTTTGTACCATCTTATCTGCTCAGCAGTACAAGATTTTACAGTTAGAGTTTTAGACTCACCTGAACATAGTTTTACTTTTGGCAACCAGTCTTTTACTGCACCATAGCAAGATGAAGTAGAAGTTAAACAAGCTGCATATTGAGGGTCATTTGGATAATATGTAGGCAAGTAATTTGAGTAATCGGTATACCCTTGTGCATCAACTTTCAAGGACATAGTAGGAGCAGGTAAACCTTTTGCACCAACTATGAACCAATCGATATAAATAGTTCCATTATAGGCAGCATCAACTTCAAAAGGTCTGAATTGGATACCGTTTACTTTATCCCAAGCAGCTACTGTTGTTGTTCCACCTGAAGTACCTTTTTTGTTATCCCAACCACCTGTAACATCAGAAAAATCAAGAGTAAATACCTGTGGAGTAGTAGTAACTTCAACAAGTTTAGAATTTGAAGAAATATCAAAAGTTGCACCTTGCATGATCAGTTTAACACCCATTTCAACAGGTTTTGTAGCGTAAACTTTCACACTCACATAAGGCACATCGGTCAAATTATAAGGAGCATCGGCTGTTTCAAATGTAAAACCAAAACCACCCCAAGCTTTTGGAGTACCAGATGGCTTCATTTCTGCTAATCCGCATGGATAGTCAGGACATTCAGCAACAGTAGCATCTGCAGCACATTTTTTCTTTGGAGGAGAAGCTATACCATCAAATCCAAATCCATATATTTTTCTGTTATTCCCTTCAATAAAGTCATCTACAGCAACACCAACACCGGCACCAACAACTACAGTTTTAGTTTTGACACTAGTGCCAGTACATCCATAACCTGAGTTATCAACTGTTAAGGTTACAGTATAACTACCATCAGAAAGGTTAGAATAAACTGCATCTTCTGTAGTAAGCGGATCAGCACCATTAATTGTCCAGGTGTAGTTTGAAATACCACCTATAGAAGTATTTTCTAACAAAACAGAACCAGGACCTGCTTTAGCAATAAAATCAGCTGACAATGTAGCTTCAGCAACTTCAACCTTATCACGACGTACGCAACCACTTGGGTCTGTAGCAACAACCTCATAGCTACCAGCAGTAGTTACTGCAAGTGTTTTAGCAGATTGCCCGTTTATTACAACACCGTTCTTTTTCCAAACATAGGTTCTGTTAGTAATACCTGCATCAAGCGTAATAGCACCTTTACATAAAGAAGTATTGGCACCAAGCTCTGGAGATTCACACTGATCAGGTGGAGGTAGGTAGAAGTTACCCGTCATAATCATCAATGACATCAATTTGAATGAAGCATTGAAATACTCACCATAACCAGGATTTGTAGAAACACTTTGGTTATAGGCTGAGTTAAGAAAGGTTTGTGCATTAGGCAGATCTGAACCCATCACACCAACACCAAAACAACCAATGAATGTATTGTTTTTATAATTACCTAATTTTGCACCATCGTTGTTATTAAGTTTAGTTCCGTATTTAGAACCGATATCTGCAGCAGAACCATGATTGTTTACTAACCAGGTAGATACTTTAGCACAATATGCTTTTGCATCTGCATTTCCATGCCATAGGTAATCTAACCCTGAACGGAAAGGAGTACGAATTGCATCAAAGATAAAATTTCTTCCACCGTCTTCATATTGAGATGCTTCGCTAGATACAGTTCCGGAAGCAGTGCACCAGTCAGGCACAAGCCCTGAAGTTCCTGCAGCAGCATTTATAATCTGATAACCTCTGGTTGCAGCAGCATCCCAAAAGTTAGCATAGCCTGGATCATAATCTTTAAATACTCTATAATAAGCAGGAGAGAAATAAGATGGACAAACCAAGTTGTTACCACCAAACATATCACCAGGCTTTAATACGTTACCATCAAATTCTTTTTCACGAATGATTCTGATCATAGATTTGGCATCATTCACATAGGCATCTGACTGCCACTGATGTGAAGCTACAATAAGAGCCATGGCAACATCCAACTCAGCATCAGAAGCACCATTTTGACCGGAAACATTACAGTTTAGATCAACTCTCCAGTGCATTACACCGTTTTGATTTCTATTTCTTTTATAATAATTCCAAAGGTCATCGAACAAAGGTTTATCGTTCATATAGGCTGCAATCAGCATACCATAAGCAATACCTTCAGATACCGTTCTGGAACGATCTTCTTTACCACGACCGGTACCCGGATAATAATCAAATATTACCCTTCTATATCCACAGGCGCCTGTAGACGTTACAAAATCAGCCTTCCATTTGTCAAAAGCCGCCTGAACTACTGTAGAGTTAACGCCACTTGGTTTCAAACCATAGGCATAGTCAACATTTTGTGGAAAGGGATAGGCTCCCTGACCATAGGTTACACCTGCAGAAGATATCAGTAAGCAAAATATCACCAGCGAAAGCATGGATAGTTTACTCACTATTTTTCCTAACAGGAAGATAACCACTTGATGTAATAGTTTCTTCATAAGAAAAGATTAGTTATAGATATTGGAATTAAGTGCATAAATAAAAAAATCAGAACTCTAAATTTACAAAGATTTTTACAGTAATGAACAATTTTAATATTTATTGTAAAACTTTTAAGGCAGATATAGATTCAACAAGGCTGGCAAAAGGTAACCTCTATTGCCTGTTAAATTTAAAAATATGTGATTTAACTACTTGATTTTCAAAACAAAAACAAACGCCATTAACGCAAAAAGGCCAGATTTCTCCGGCCTTTTTCACTATAAAATTAAATTTTAATCAACTTTTACAACTTTAATTACCTCTGAACTTGAATTACCGGTAATTTGAATTAAATAAACTCCACGATTCAACTCTTTACCCAAATCAAGCGTCGATGTATGGCTTTCGAACTCATTCAATATTTCCTGACCATTGATGCTGGTAATTCTTACCTTATACGTATCTATGGAAGGCAATTGTATATGAATTGATTCTTTAAACGGGTTAGGGTAGGCATTCACCTGTAATTTTTTCGAAAACACATTGGCCGTTATATAATCCAACAATAATGAATTGCTTGAAGAACCAAAGGCATTCGTTTCTGTAACTGCAATTTCTCCAGGCAAAGCGCCCTCGGAAATTGAAACCGTTATTTCATTAGTACCCTGACCTGAGAGTATAATTACTCCTGGTGGTACAGTCCACACGTACTGACTGCCACTATTTTCAGGCACAGAATAGGTCGCAATTTCATTTTCACGAACAGAACTTGGGCCTGATATACCAGGAGTTGCAGGTGCATCACCAACAAATATGGAAACTATGTCAGAACTGGAAGGACATACACCATTAGATATTGTCCAGGTAAATCTGTTTTCGCCCATTGCCAGACCTGTGATTGCAGAAGTTGATGTATTGCTGTTAACAAGGATACCACTTCCTGTATTTCTAGTCCAATTACCAGTTCCTACTGTTGGATTATTACCCTGCAAATTAGTGCCTGTTGTTGAAATATATTGATCAGGACCGGCATTGGCAGTTGTAGGTTTAGCCGACACATTCATTGTTACCTGATTAGAAGTTGCTGGCGAAGCAGTAACGCATGCTTTATTGCTGGTCATTACTACAGTAATCTTGTCGTTATTAGCAAAATTGCTTGCTGAATACGTTGCTGAGTTTGAGCCAACATTGTTACCATTGCGTTTCCACTGGTAAACCGGTGTAGTTCCACCATTGGTTGGAGTAGCTGTAAAGTTTACCGCTGTGCCAGAGCAGATATTGTTGTTGTTTGCTGCTATGCTTACTGAAGCTGCACTCGCTGCATTTACGGTCATAGTTACTTCGTTGGAAGTAGCAGGTGAAGAGGTAACACAAGCTTTATTGCTGGTCATTACTACCGTAATCTTGTCGTTATTAGCAAAATTGCTTGCTGAATACGTTGCTGAGTTTGAGCCAACATTGTTGCCATTGCGCTTCCACTGGTAAACCGGTGTAGTACCACCATTGGTTGGAGTAGCTGTAAAGTTTACCGCTGTGCCAGAACAGATATTGTTATTATTTGCAGCTATGCTTGCTGAGGCTGCACTAGTTGCGGTTACTGTCATTGTTACTTCGTTGGAAGTAGCAGGTGAAGAGGTAACACAAGCTTTATTGCTGGTCATTACTACAGTAATCTTATCGTTATTAGCAAAATTGCTTGCAGAATAGGTAGCTGAGTTAGACCCAACATTGTTACCATTGCGCTTCCACTGGTAAACCGGTGTAGTACCACCATTGGTTGGAGTAGCTGTAAAGTTTACCGCAGTACCAGAACAAATATTGTTGTTGTTTGCTTCTATGCTTACTGAGGCTGCACTAGCTGCCGATACTGTCATAGTTACTTCGTTGGACGTAGCAGGCGAAGCAGTAACACATGCCTGGTTGCTCGTCATCACTACCGTAATCTTGTCGTTATTAGCAAAATTGCTTGCAGAATATGTTGCTGAGTTTGTACCAACATTGTTGCCATTGCGCTTCCACTGGTAAACCGGTGTAGTTCCACCATTGGTTGGAGTAGCTGTAAAGTTTACCGCTGTTCCAGAACAGATATTGTTGTTGTTTGCTGCTATGCTTACGGAGGCTGTACTGGCTGCCGATACTGTCATAGTTACTTCGTTGGATGTAGCAGGTGAAGCAGTAACGCATGCTTGGTTGCTCGTCATCACTACCGTAATCTTGTCGTTATTGGAAAAATTGCTTGCAGAATACGTTGCTGAGTTTGAGCCAACATTGTTACCATTGCGTTTCCACTGGTAAACCGGTGTAGTACCACCATTGGTTGGGGTAGCTGTAAAGTTTACCGTTGCACCGGAGCATATATTGTTGTTGTTTGCTGCTATGCTTACTGAGGCTGTACTCGCTGCATTTACGGTTATTGTTCTTGAAGAACTTATTCCATTACCACAGGTATTTACAGGTGTTACAGTAACATTTCCACCGGTAGCTCCCCAAAGAACCTGGATAGAGTTTGTACCCTGTCCTGATGAAATAGTAGCTCCTGCCGGAACTGTCCAGGTATAAGACGTAGCCCCGGTTACATTAGTGATAGTATAGATTTCAGAAACTCCCTGACACACTGGAGCGATTCCATTAATAGTTCCTGCAGCTCCAGGGGCAGTACAGTTAGTTCCTTTTAAAATAACAGTTCCAAAAAAGGATGGATTTCTCCACGCTTCATCTTCCATTGCAGCCCAGGCTAATTTGCCATCTCTGGCTCCACCATTATCATCATCGTTCAGTTGTATATCAAAACCAATTAATTGGTTTACAGCAGGAGTATTATTTTTTATAGCACTCCAAGGAATTTTTATTTCCAATATATAGCCCGTGCCAGTTATTGTCTGCGCATGAACAACTCCTGTGGTAGTTCCATTTGCACTTACGTTAGCTGTATTGTCATTGTATCTAAAAGTATAATTCACATCATTGCTTCCATAAGTTGTGCTTTTATCGTTTCCAATATCAAAGTACAATTCCAAAGCATCATCATTATACATTTCCGGACTATCATTCTGTTTTGCATCGTCGGTAATTTGGGCCAAAACATATACATCTGTATCTGTCCATAATGCTTTCCAGGAAACTGACAAATCAGCAGTATTGGTAATTGTTCCCTGTATAACATTATTCATTGAAGATGCATTATGCGAACTCCAAAGTGCATCAACTGAGCCATCAATCGTTGGGGCTGTTGTGGATTTATAAAAAGCCTTTAATACATTAACTACCAGTGTAGATTCACCTATAGCTCCGGTTGAACTTGTTGCAACTACTTTTAGTGTATGTTTACCTACAGGCATATTGTTCCAGGTGATTGAATATGCAGAAGTATTATCCTCTCCTATTTTAATATTGCCGTAAAAGAACTCAACTTTAGAGATTGTTCCGCTTGTTGTTGTAGTAGCAGTAGCATTGATCACTAAATTCTCCCCTTCCACAAGAGTAGTAACTGCCGTTGGACTTGTAATAGCAGTAGTTACAGACGAAACAGAAGAAGCAGTGCACGGATACCAAAAGTTTCCTGTAAGCTGTAAATAATATAATGCACGCATGGTTCTCTGAAAATATGCATTATCATTGGCTGCGGGAATATCTTTAAAATTTTGTGCGAAAGCATTGGCATTGGTTTGAGATGAAGCCATAGCTGCATTGGCAAAAGCACCTGTAAAGGTAGAGTTGTGGTTATTACTTTGCTTAGAACCATCACGCTCATAACTATCGCCAATATTAGCAATACCTCCTCCTGCACCATTTACCCAGTTTACATTTTTTTGCAAGTACGACAAAGCATTGGAGTTTCCATTCCATAAATAATCGGTCGTAAAGCGCCATGGAGTTCTGGCTGCATCATAATGATATCTAACCCCTCCATATGCATAGCCACTTCCTCCCGGTGTACCTGAACCATTACACCAGTCAGAAACCAAACCGGTTGTAGCATGGGCATTGGCATTCAGTATCTGATAACATTTATCGGCTACGCTATTCCAAAATGACGCATCAGTTCCGGTAAACTCTGCAAATACCCTAAAATATGCCGGGGCAAAATAACTGGGATTGGTTAGTGATGTACCACCAAACTTATCACCTGGCTTTAATATATTAGAACCTGCTTCAACTTCATGTGTTTTTATAGCCGCAATCAGGGTTTTGGCATCATTTACATAGTTATGCGGAGATGTAGTTGACCATTGGCAGGAAGCAATAATTAGCGCCATTGCTGCATCTAACTCTGCATCGGTAGCCCCATTATTACCATTAGCTCCGTTGGCACAGCCATTTCTTTTCCAGTGCATTACACCATTTTCATTTCGGGCATTTTTGTAATACTGCCAAAGGCCATCAAACAAAGGTTTATCGGCGTGATAAACGGCAATCAGCATTCCGTAGGCAATACCCTCAGACACCGTTTCGCTGGTATTGTCAAATTTAATTCTCCAGGTATTATTGCCGCAATTTTCAGCAAAAGAGGTTTTCCAGCTGTTATAAGCAGCGGTGGCATCGGCAGCAGTTATTGTTGTAGCCTTAAATCCATGCGGATAAACCCTATTCTGTGGAAAAGGATGGGCAGGACTACCGGAATTTTGCTGTGCCTTTACACCTATGGTGAGAAGCATCCCTAATACAAATAGTACAAGACAGAGGGGGCTATTCTTGATCATATTTAGTTATTTGATTATAAAATTTATTCGATTAATACAATTTTAATTTGACTGCACAAATACAATGCAAAACGAGCATTCAAAAAGGGTATAATTCCATTCTAAACTACAGTATATGCTTTAAGGGGGAATTAAGTAACCAAAAGTATGAACTTTTCTTTTAAAAATATAACTATTTTAACTCCATTTAATACATGCAAATCACTTTGGATAACAAGTTTGGAGGAAGAAGTAAGGAGTTGGGAGTTTGGAGTTTGGAGTTTGGAAAAAAGTATACAACCGCGGTAACAATGCATTAAAAAAACTAATTATCCTATAACAAATGAAAATCACTGACGGAATTAACATTAATTGCGTCAGTCAATTGACGGAATTAACGTAAATTGCGTCAGTCAATTGACGGAATCAACAATAATTTAACTAACTTCAGCACAATTTAATCAGCAGGAAGCGAGTAACGAGCTACTGAATAAACAATTATAAGGTTTCAATTGCTTAATTCGGCTTTAGCAAGCACATACCATAAAAATCACATCAATGAATTCTAAAATTCAGCGACTAACAACCAAACTAATGGAAAAACGAGTAGGACAAAATAAAGTCCTACTGCTATTTGGAACGCGAAGAGTTGGGAAAACACATTTGGTGAAAAGTATAGAAAACAAAACCAATTTCCCTTTTCTACACCTCAACGCAGAGGATGCTGATACAGCCCGGATATTAGAAAACAGAAGCATAGCAAATTACAAGAGATTATTGGGCAATAATCGACTTTTGGTTATTGATGAAGCACAAGTAATACCTGAAATAGGCAAAATACTCAAGCTAATGATCGATGAATTTGAAGATCTAACCATCATTGCTACAGGTTCATCTGCATTCGATCTTTCAAACCAGACAGGTGAGCCTCTAACCGGAAGGAGTTATACCTATTACCTCTACCCGATAGCACAGGCAGAACTTGCTTCTCAGGAAACCGCACTGCTAACTATACAAAACCTGGATGAGCGATTAGTATTTGGCTCCTATCCGGAATTATTTTCAATAAGTTCTTTGGAAGAGAAAGCTACATACCTAAAAGACCTAATATATTCTTACCTGTTGAAGGATATTCTTATGTTCGAAAATATCCAAAACAGTGCTAAAATCTTTGATCTGCTAAAACTAATTGCTTATCAAACAGGATCAGAGGTTTCAATTGAAGAATTGGGAAGGCAACTGGGCATAAGTAAAAACACCGTAGAACGTTATCTGGACTTGTTATCAAAAGTTCAAATACTTTTCAAGCTTAGTGGTTACAGTTCAAATCTGCGCAAAGAAATAACCAAGTCTTCCAAATGGTATTTCTTTGACAATGGAATCCGCAATGCCATTATCAATGATTTTAGATTGCCTGCCCTACGACAGGATATGGGCTTACTCTGGGAAAGTTATTGCATTTATGAGCGAATGAAGGTGAACCACTATGCTAATACCGGAGCTGAGTATTATTTCTGGCGAACTTATGATCAGCAGGAAATTGACCTTATTGAAAAAAAAGGTGACCAGATAAATGCATTCGAGTTTAAATATGGAACCAAAAAAAGCAAAATCCCGGCCTTTTTTGCTAAGAATTACCAGCAAGCTACTTATACGCAAATAGACAGGGAGAATTATTTAGATTTTGTGTTATTGGTTGAGGAAAAAGTCGACAAATAAGATTACAAAAGCTGATAAACTCACATTTAATAAAAGAAGAAGGGAAAATTTCTAATAGATATATATTTTAACTAGCGTATCATAAGGCTTCCTCTTGATTAATTCAAGGAAAAGGGTGAATGAGTTGCATATATATGTAACACTTTACTAATGTTTTCACGTTATTTATGCATATAATATTATTAAGTAATAAATAAGATGAATAGTATTACTTAAAGTCAGAATTATAAATTAGCTTCAAAAAGAACATGAAACAATATACCATTTCAATACCAGATGATAAGGATGCCCACCCAGAAAGATAGATCATATCATTTCTGGAAAAGAAGACCTCTGTCTATTGAACTTTTCTCCCCAAAAGTTTTTGATCAGAAACTCGATTACATTCATCCCGATTTTAATCGGGATCCTGTAAATGCAGGAATCTGTGAGATACCTAAAGATTACACGTATTCAAGTGCCCGATTCTATTTTGATGGCACTGATTCCTGGAAAATGCTTACTCATTTATACGAATAACTTTGTGGTTGGCC
>ERZ511473.381-NODE-381-length-78359-cov-4.881429_pt1 | contig 78359 bp, 76 predicted proteins | sample MGYA00374947_ERZ511473 | MGnify/ENA primary metagenome ERZ511473 (study PRJEB26303, sample SAMN06343854) | sediment metagenome | isolation source: hot spring sediment | place: Canada: British Columbia | collected 2012-09-26 ... | reverse complement strand
CAGCGTCGCTCGCCAGCCCTGAGGCCAACGCGGCGCCAGCGCCGGTGCGGGGCGCGCGAAAAATAGCCATCAGACCGGCCCTGTCGATCAATCCCCGGCGCCATCTTGCCTGCAGACCTCCCAAGGTGAAGCTTGGGCGGGCTTTGGGAGAGCGGCGTATGGTCAGGACTTTGGGGTTTTTCGCGGTCGTCTGGATGGCGCTGGCCACGCGCGCCTGGGCGGCCTCGCCGCCCGCGCCGCCCGCCCTGGCGGTCTACAGCCGGCTGCCGGCCATGGAGAGCGTCTCGCTGTCGCCGTCGGGCGACCGCTACGCCTATGTCGGCGCCGAGCGCGGCGAGCGAAAGATCATCGCCCGGACCACGGCCGGCAAGGGGCTGGCCATGATCCCGATCGGCGACGTCAAGGTGCGCGGGCTGCGTTGGGCGGGCGAGAAGCGGCTGCTGATCACCACCACCCAGACCGCCAATCCGATCTATGGAAACGGCCTCAAGCGCGAGATGCTCAACATCCTGTCGTTCGACGTCGAGACCGGCAAGCAGTTCTGGGTCCTGGCCGACGGCGCGCGCTCGACCGGCGTGCTGGGCCAGTACCGCGTCTACCCGCGGGACGGTCGCTGGTACGGCGTCTATGCCGGCTGGACGGTGACCAAGACGCGGCTGGGCGACACGTTCGACTATTCCTCGCCCGACCTTTACCGCGTCGATCTGGAAACGGGGGCGACGGTGCGGGTCGCCGACGGCACGGAAAACGACAACACCGGCCGAGACTGGGTGATCGACGGGGACGGCAAGCCGCTGGTCCAGATGGACTATAACGGTCTGTCGACGAACTGGCGGATCACGGCCTCGAACGGCGGCGCGGTGCTGGCGTCCGGCGCCGATCCGCGCGGCGACGCCTGGCTGGTCGATCTGGGCCGGGCGCCCGGACAGTTTCTCTACCGGCAGCGCGACGCCGACGGGGTCGTCCGGCTGCGCGAGGCGTCGGTGAACGGCGGGGCGCCCAGCGTCCTTCTGGACAGCCACGATGTCGAGAGCCTGCTGGCCTACCCGGTCGGCGGCCTGTTGTTGGGTTACGATCCCGCCGCCGACCTGAGCCGTTCGGTGGTCTTCGATCCGGACCTGCAGGCGCGCCTGACCAAGGTCGGCCGCGCGTTCCCGGGCCAGAGCCTGCGGCTGGAATCGCTGAGCGCCGACGCCTCGCGGATGATCCTGCACGCCTCGGGCGGGACCGAGTCCGGCGTCTGGTGGCTGGTCGACACCGCGGCCGGCAAGGCCGAGGAGCTGGGCTGGGACTATCCGCAGGTCGCGGCCGAGCAGATGGGGCCGGCCAGGATGGTGACCTGGAAGGCCGGCGACGGCCTGGCGATCTCGGGCGTCCTCACCCTACCGCCGGGCCGCGAGGCCAAGGGCCTGCCCGTGGTGGTCATGCCCCACGGCGGGCCGACGGCGCGCGACACCCTGGCGTTCGACTGGATGGCCCAGGCCTTCGCCTCGCGCGGCTATGCAGTGCTGCAGCCGAATTTCCGGGGCTCGACGGGCTACGGCCAGGGCTTCGAGGCGGCCGGCCATGGCGAATGGGGCGGCAAGATGCAGACCGACGTCTCCGACGGCCTGGCCTTCCTGGCGGCCCAGGGCGTGGTCGATCCCAAGCGGGCCTGCGTGGTCGGCGGCAGCTATGGCGGCTATGTCGCCTTGGCCGGCGTCACCCTGCAGCAGGGCTTGTACCGCTGCGCGGTCTCCTATGCGGGCGTCTCGGACCTGCGCGCCCTGTGGAAGCAGGACGCCCGGCGCCATGGCGGCGGGACCGTCGCGCGCCGCCAGTTCCTGGAGACGATCGGAACCGGCGCGGATCTGGAGGCGCGCTCGCCGATCATCCACGCCGCCCGGGCCGACGCGCCGGTGCTGCTGATCCACGGTACGGACGACACGGTGGTGGCCTTCGACCAGAGCGCCGCCATGGAAAAGGCCCTGAAGGCGGCCGGCAAGCCCGTGCAACTGATCCGCCTGGCCGGCGAGGATCACTGGCGCTCCCGTCCCGAAACCCGCGCGGCCTTCCTGGACGCGGCCGTGGCGTTCGTCGAGGCGAACAATCCGGCGAACTAGAGGCGCGTCCGCCATATCGCCGCGCCCACGACGATCGCCGCCCCCTGCAGGAAGACGATCAGCGTCAGCCAGGCGCCGAACGGCTGCTTGCGGGTCTTGTGGCGGAACACCGGCCGGGCCAGCAGGGCGCCGGGACTGCCGCCCAGGGCCGCCAGGGTCAGCAGGACCCGCTCGGGCACGCGCGAGCGGCCCCTGTTGACCTTGTCGGCGGCGGCGGCCTTGTCGAGGCCGAAGATCGCGAAGGTCGCCAGGTTGATGACGCCCAGATAGACGGCCGCAAACAGGGTCACGCCGGCTTTGCGACCGGCGCCTCCAGCGGCGCCAGGTCCGGCTCCACCCAGCCCCGACGCGCCGCGACGCTGAACAGTCGCTCGCGCGACCAGAAGCCCAGCGGCCAGGCCTTGTCGCCCAGCGGCGTGTCCAGCAGCCGAGCGCAGGCCTGGCTGTCGGAAACCCCGGCCGGCAGGGCCGCGACGAAGGCGCGGATGGCGGCCAGATAGGCCTGGGTGATGGTCTCGTGATAGCCGCTGGTGTCGTCGTTCACCCCGCCGACCGCCTCGTTATAGGTCCGGATGATGTCCGGCATGTCCCGCTCCAGGCCTTCGTCGCGCGTGCGGACCAGCCGCAGCGTGGCGCTCAGGTGCGCGGCGTGGGTCCACTGGTCCTTGGGCAGGCTGTGGTCCAGCAGGCGGTGGGCGAGGTCGGCGACTTGGGCGTCGGTATAAGGGGCGTGGGAGGGCAGCATAAGCTTAGCTTAGCGCGTCGGTCCTCCATTGCCAGCGCCGCCCGAAACGGGCGATGAAATGCCATGCCCATTCTCTCCTGGCTCACCCGCGACGAAGATCTCAAGGCCGCCGGCCGCGCGCCCTATCGGCTGCTGGAGGAGGACCCCTCGCTCGGCTACGGCGATCCGGCCGCCGGCAACATGCTCATCCAGGGCGACAATCTGGAGGCGCTGAAGGCCCTGCTGCCGTTCTACGCCGGGCGGGTGAAGTGCATCTATATTGATCCACCCTACAACACCCGCTCGGCCTTCGACGATTATGACGACAATCTCGAGCACAGCCGCTGGCTGGCTATGATGTGGCCACGGCTGGAATTGCTGCGTGAATTACTGGCCGAGGACGGCTCGATCTGGGTGTCGATCGACGACAACGAGGGACACTACCTCAAGGTCGTCATGGATGAGGTGTTTGGTCGCAAGAACTTTGTCGCCAACTTAACTTGGCAAAAAAGATATTCTCGTGACAACAACGCCTCGATCGGCGATGTGCATGAACACATTCTTGTTTACGCGCGTTATCCGGAAAAATTCAAAGACGCTCGTAACAAAGTTTCGATAGATGATCGCTTGGCGCGTGCCTATAGTAATCCAAACAATGACCCCAAAGGGGCTTGGCAGTCAATATCGTTTACCGGTGCTGAATTTCGGGCGAACATGATGTACCCGATTACTGCGCCAAATGGTACGGTCCATACTCCCCCTCCCGGTCGGCATTGGGCTGCGCTTGAGCCGGAATACAATCGTCTCAGAGATGAAGGCCGTATTTGGTTCGGTCGTGATGGGACTGGTGTACCCCGAGTTGTCCGCTATCTGAGTGAAGTTGACGGTTTGGTACCATGGTCTTGGTGGCCTCATGAGGAGGTCGGTCATACTGGCGAGGCCAAGCAGGAAGTGAATTCGATCTTTGGAGCTTCCGCATCTTTCAGCACGCCCAAGCCAGAGCGGCTGCTTGAGCGGGTCCTTCACATCGCCTCCAATCCCGGCGACATCGTCCTCGATTCCTTCCTTGGATCGGGCACCGCGGCGGCCGTGGCCCAGAAGATGGGGCGCCAATATATCGGCGTCGAAGTGGGTAACCAGGCCGTCACTCACTGCGCGTTGCGTCTAAACAAGGTGATCGATGGCGAGCAGGGTGGGATTTCGCAGTCCGTCGGCTGGACCGGCGGCGGCGGTTTCCGCTTCTATCGCCTGGGCGCGCCGGTGTTCGACGAGGCCGGCCGTCTGAACGCCGGGATCGCCTTCGACGTGCTGGCTGGCCACATTTGGTTCAGCGAGCGTGGCGCGCCTTGGGATGGCGGCAAGGACGGTCCGCTGTTGGGCGCGTCGGGCGATCGGGCCGTGGCCCTGCTCTATAACGGCGTGCTGGGCGACAAGCGGCCCGAGGGCGGCAATGTGCTGACCCGTCCGGTGCTGGCCCTGATCCGCGGCGCCCTGGCGCGGACGGCGCCGGGTTTCGACGGCGAGCTGTCCGTCTACGGCGAACGCAGCGCCTTGACCCCAGCGAGTCTCGAACGCGAACGGATCACGTTCAAGCAGACCCCCTATGACGTGAAGGCGCGCCGCTGATGCAGTTCAAAAAGTATCAGGAACTGGCGCTGGCCGCGTTGGCTGAGTTTCTGGCGACGGCGCAGGAAGTCGGCCCGGACGCCGCGTTCAACGCGGTGACGGGCACGCCCGAGATGAAAGATCGGCTGGGCCGCTACGCCCGCCCTTACAACCCGCCCAGGGGTCTGGCCGACACGCCTTACTGCTGTATCCGTCTGCCCACGGGCGGCGGCAAGACCTTGCTGGCCGCCCACACGGTGAAGCTCGCACGCGACGCCGGTGTGTCGCGCGACTATCCGCTGGTGCTGTGGTTGGTGACGTCCAACGCCATTCGGGTCCAGACCGCCGAGGCCCTGAATGATCCCCGCCACGCCTATCGTCAGGCGCTGGACGAGACCTTCGGCGGCCGCGTGCGGGTGTTCGACATCGCCGATTTCGCCCAGATCCGTCCGCATGATCTGGCGCAGTACGCCTGTATTGTGATCGGCACGGTTCAGGCCCTGAAGGTCGAGAACACCGAAGGGCGCAAGGTCTACGCGCATCACGAGGATATGGAGCCGCACTTCAGCCGATTGTCCGCCGCCGATCTGGCGCGCCACCCCGGTCTGGAGCGATGGGACGGCGGCGGCGTGAAGTTTTCCTTCGCCAATCTGCTCCACCTGAACCGCCCACTGATGATCGTCGACGAGGCCCACAATGTGGTCACGGGCCTCAGCGATCAGATGCGCGAACGGATCAATCCCTGGGCGGTGGTCGAGTTTACGGCCACGCCCAAGGGGCGCAGCAACATCCTGTTCAACGCCACGGCCGCCGAGCTGAAGGCCGCGCAGATGATCAAGCTGCCGATCGTTCTGCTGGAGCACTCGCGATGGGAGACGGCAGTCGCGGATGCGGTGTCCGAGCGCGAGCGTTTGGCCAAGATCGCCTTGGAGGACGCCGACTATGTGCGGCCCATCGTGCTCTATCAGGCCGAGCCCAAGGACCGCGATGTCACGGTGGAGGTGCTGCGCAAGCATCTGGTCGACGATCTAGGCATTGCCGAAAACAAGATCGCGGTGGCCACGGGCGAACGCCGGGAGTTGGACGGCGTCAATCTGGCGGCCCGCGACTGCCCGATTGAGCACATCATCACCGTGGAGGCGCTTAAGGAGGGCTGGGACTGCCCGTTCGCCTATGTCTTCTGTTCTGTGGCCAGCATCAAGAGCAGCACGGCCGTCGAGCAGCTGCTCGGGCGTGTGCTGCGCATGCCCTATGCCGCCCGTCGCAAAGCCCCGGCTTTGAACAAGGCCTATGCCCACGTTTCCGAACCGACCTTCTACGCGGCGGCGACGACGCTCCGCGACGCCCTGGTCGATATGGGCTTTGACGACGGCGAGGCCGAGGGCGCGATCGAGCACCCCTATCTGCCGCTGCTGGAAGGCTTCGAGCTAGCCGAGCCTGAAAAGCCCTTCGTTTTTGACATCCCAGATACGGTGGAGGTTCGGGCGATCTTCGAAGCCATGGGGGTGACTCCACCCGAACCCGTGAGCGGGGCCATCGCCGTACCGCTCCACCTGATGGCGCGCGAGGGCGTTGTCGACAGGCTCAAAGCGGCCGCGCCGGCGCTGGCCAAGGCCTTGACCGCCCAACTGTCACACCTCGCGCCGGCCGCGCGCGGCGAGCTTCTGCATGTGCCGGCGCTGGGGACCTACGTGCAAGGTGAACTGGTCTTCGCCGACGCCGACCTGCTGATGGAGCATATCGATTGGCGTTTGTCAGAGACGCCCGGCGAGGTGCCTGGTCTTGCCGAGAGTCTGAAGGAAACCGTTCGTCGATTCGAGATCGATGTCCATGGCCAAAGCCTGACCCAGGCCTTTATCTCATCCGCCGACGAGCTGCTGATCAGCGAAACCCCGCCTGAAAACTGGACACCCGACCGCTTGGTCATGCTTCTCGATCCGCTGACGCGGCAGCCCGATGTCAGCCAGCCCGACCTGGTCGGCTGGCTAAGCAAGGTGGTGCAGGTGCTGATCAACCAGGGGCGGTCGGTGCAGGAACTGATGCGGATGAAACACGCCGTGGCGCGGCGGCTGAACAACCGGATCATCGAATTACGCCGCGACCAACGTAGCAAGGTGGTGCAGCGCTTCCTGTTCGATGCGGGGGCAAGATTGGAGCCGATTGCCCATCCAGCCTTCGTCTTTCGCCAGGGGATGTACGACGATCAAGCCGCCTATCGCGGGCCGTTTAAGTTTAAGAAGCATTTTCTGGAGCGCGTGCCAGCGTTCGATGGCAAGTCGGACGGCGAAGAAGCGCAATGCGCCATGGTGTTGGATAGCTTGAATGGGGTGGACTGCTGGGTGCGTAATGTCGCGCGCCATCCGGCCTCGTTCTGGCTGCAGACCTCGACCGACCGCACCTATCCCGACTTCGTTGCTCGGTTGACGGACGGGCGCCTTTTGGTGGTTGAATATAAGGGCGCGGATCGCTGGAACGAGGCGAGGGAAGATCGCGCCATAGGCGCCGTCTGGGCGCGCACCACCGGAAATCTCTATCTCATGGTGCGCGCCAAGGACGAAGTGGGGCGTGGTCCGCACGAGCAGCTTTTGCGGTCTGTGACGGTCGATTAGATTCAAGGCGAGTTCGCTCACAACCGCCCGCGTCGACCGCCCTTGAGTTTGTCCAGCGCGCGGCGGGAGGGCTCGGCCTGAGCCGCCACCGGCGCGACCGGAAAGGGCATGGCGGCCATCAGTTCCTGCACGGTCGCCACCGCCTGGGTGGTGGCAATTCCGGCGACCGTTTCGGCCAGCTGCGGCTTGCCCCGGGGCGTCGGGACGATCAGGGCGACCTTGCGGGCCATGGCGGCCAGCTCGCCGATGGCCTTGGCCTTGTCGCGGGCCTGGCGGATGACGGCGGAGTCGGTGGCCGCCTCGATGCTCTCCCAGGCCGCTTCGAGGGCGGCCATCAGTTTGAGCTGGAAGGTCAGGCACCGGGTGGGGATGTCTTGGGCTTGGGTCATGGCCCTAGTTTGCGGCCATTCCGGAGGGTGGGGATAAGAAACGTGCGTTTTTATGTAGGGCGTTGGATTCGTTGAGGTCGTGATCGGCGGGAGCGGGGATGGAGCGCTCTTTCGTTCCCCTCTCAGCCGTCATCCCGGGCCTTGTGCCCGGGACCCCTGGTTCAGCCCGCAAGTGAAGTGCAATGGCGCGCCGGCGCGCCACATCCCCGCACCTGCGGCGGATAGAGGGGTCCCGGGCACAAGGCCCGGGATGACGGGATTGAAGATGAACCCCTGTGGATAACTTCACGCGACGCCCAAACGAAAACCGCCGCGACCGGCCTTTGGGCGGATCGCGGCGGCTTGCGTCTTTCGACCCCTCATCCGTCGGCTGCGCCGACACCTTCTCCCGCAAGGGGAGAAGGAAAGGGCGTTACTGGTAGCTCTGCAGCGGACGGACTTCCAGCGTCTCCGCCGGCGCCGAGGAGATGGCTTGCGCGGCCGCCAAGGCGCCGGCCGAGGTGGTGTAGTAGGGCACCTTCATCATCAGGGCCGTGCGGCGGATCTCGAAGCTGTCCTCCAGGGCCTGCTTGCCCTCGGTGGTGTTGAACACCAGCTGCACGCCGCCGTTCTTCATCACGTCGACGATGTGCGGACGGCCTTCCAGCACCTTCTTGACCAGCTCGACCTCGACGCCTTGCTCGGCCAGGTAGCCGCGCGTGCCGACCGTCGACAGCACCTTGAAGCCCGCGGCTTGCAAGAGCTTCACCGGCTCGACGATCCACGGGCGGTCGCTTTCCTTGACCGAGACGAAGGCCGTGCCCGTGGTCGGCAGGCTGACGCCGCCGCCCAGCTGGCTCTTGGCGAAGGCGCGGGCGAAGGCCGGGCCCAGGCCGTTCTCGCCCTCGCGGATCCAGTCCAGGCCCATGACCTCGCCGGTCGAGCGCATTTCCGGGCCCAGCACCGTGTCGACGCCGGCGAAGCGAGCGAACGGGAAGACCGCCTCCTTGACCGCGATGTGGTCGTACGGCTTGTCGGTCAGGCCGAAGCTGGCCAGGGTCTCGCCGGCCATGATCTTGGCGGCGATGGCGGCCACCGGCTGACCGATCGTCTTGGCCACGAACGGCACCGTGCGCGAGGCGCGGGGGTTCACTTCCAGCACGTAGATCCGGGGTTCGGCGCTGTGCGGCTCCTCGATCGCGAACTGCACGTTCATCAGGCCGCGCACGTTCAGGGCCAGGGCCATCTTGACGGTCTGGCGCTTCAGTTCGGCGACGGTCTGCGCGCTCAGCGAGAAGGGCGGCATCGAGCAGGCGCTGTCGCCGGAGTGGACGCCGGCTTCCTCGATGTGCTCCAGCACGCCGGCCACGAACACGTCCTTGCCGTCGCACAGGGCGTCGACGTCCACTTCCGTGGCGCGGCTCAGATAGTGGTCCAGCAGGATCGGGTGTTCGAACGAGATCTCGCCGGTGTTGGCGATGTAGCGCTCCAGGTGCTCGTGATCGCGGATGATCTCCATGCCCCGGCCGCCCAGCACGTAGGACGGACGCATCACGAACGGGAAGCCGATCTGCTCGCCGGCCGCCCGGGCCTCGTCCCAGGTGCGGGCGATGGCGTTCTCGGGCTGGGCGATGTCCAGGCCGTTCAGCAGTTGCTGGAAGCGCTCGCGGTCCTCGGCCAGGTCGATGGCGTCGGGGCTGGTGCCCAGGATCGGCACGCCGGCCTCTTCCAGGGCGTGGGCCAGCTTCAGCGGGGTCTGGCCGCCGAACTGGACGATGACGCCGGCCATCTCGCCGCTGCCCATCTCGACATGCAGCAACTCCAGCACGTCCTCGGCCGTCAGGGGCTCGAAGTACAGGCGGTCGGAGGTGTCGTAGTCGGTCGAGACGGTCTCGGGGTTGCAGTTGACCATGATCGACTCGACGCCGATCGCGTCCAAGGCGAACGCGGCGTGGCAGCAGCAGTAGTCGAACTCGATGCCCTGGCCGATCCGGTTGGGACCGCCGCCCAGGATCACCGCCTTCTTGCGGTTGGTCGGCAGGCTCTCGCACTCTGGGATCTGGCCCAGGGCGCCGGTCTCGTAGGTCGAGTACATGTAGGGGGTGGTGGCCGCGAACTCGCCGGCGCAGCTGTCGATGCGCTTGAAGACGGGGCGGACGTTCAGGTCCTGGCGGGCGACGCGGACGGCCTTCTCGGTCGAGCCGACCAGCTTTGCCAGGCGGGCGTCTGAGAAGCCCTGGGCCTTCAAGGCGCGGAAGCCTTGGGCGTCGGTCGGCAGGCCGCCGGCCCGGACCCAGCCCTCCTGGCGCACCAGCTCGGCGATCTGGCGCAGGAACCACGGCTCGTAGGAACAGGCGGCGTTGACCTCTTCCACGGTCAGGCCGTGACGGAAGGCTTGGGCGATCACCCGCAGGCGGTCCGGGGTCGGGGTGCCCAAGGCGCGGATCACCGCGGCCCGGCCGGTGTCGGGATCGTCGGCGCCGGCGATCTCGATCTCGTCGAAGCCGTTCAAGCCGGTTTCCAGGCCGCGCAGGGCCTTCTGGACGCTTTCCTTGAAGGTGCGGCCGATGGCCATCACCTCGCCGACCGACTTCATGGCCGTGGTCAGCAGCGGCTCGCTGCCCGGATACTTCTCGAAGGCGAAGCGCGGGATCTTGGTGACCACGTAGTCGATGCTGGGCTCGAACGAGGCCGGGGTGGCGCCGCCGGTGATGTCGTTCTTCAGCTCGTCCAGGGTGTAGCCGACGGCCAGGCGGGCGGCGACCTTGGCGATCGGGAAGCCGGTGGCCTTGGACGCCAGGGCCGACGAGCGCGACACGCGCGGGTTCATCTCGATCACGACCATGCGGCCGTCGGCCGGATTGACCGCGAACTGGACGTTCGAGCCGCCGGTCTCGACGCCGATCTCGCGCAGCACGGCGATCGAGGCCGCGCGCATCCACTGGTATTCCTTGTCGGTCAGGGTCAGGGCCGGGGCGACGGTGATCGAATCGCCGGTGTGGACGCCCATCGGGTCGATGTTCTCGATCGAGCAGACGATGATGCAGTTGTCCGCCGTGTCGCGGACCACTTCCATCTCGTATTCCTTCCAGCCCAGGACGCTCTCTTCGATCAGCACCTCGGTGGTCGGCGAGAGGTCGAGGCCCCGCGCGACGATCTCCTCGAACTCCTCGACATTGTAGGCGATGCCGCCGCCGGTGCCCGCCAGGGTGAAGCTGGGGCGGATGATGGCCGGCAGGCCGACGAACGCCAGGCCGTCGCGGGCCTCGTCCATGTTGTGGGCGGCCTTGGACTTGGGGCTTTCGAGGCCCAGCTTGTCCATGGCGTCGCGGAACTTCTGGCGGTCCTCGGCCTTGTCGATCACCTCGGCCTTGGCGCCGATCATCTCGACGCCGTACTTGGCCAGGGTCCCGTTGGCCTCGAGGGCCAGGGCGGTGTTCAGCGCGGTCTGGCCGCCCATGGTGGGCAGCAGGGCGTCGGGACGTTCCTTGGCGATGATCTTGGCGACCATGTCGGGCGTGATCGGCTCGATGTAGGTCGCGTCGGCCACGTCCGGATCGGTCATGATCGTGGCGGGGTTGGAGTTGACCAGGATGATCCGGTAGCCCTCGGCGCGCAAAGCCTTGCACGCTTGCACGCCCGAATAGTCGAACTCGCACGCCTGGCCGATGACGATCGGGCCGGCGCCGATGATCAGGATCGAGGAGATGTCTGTTCTTTTGGGCATTGGAAAACTCGCGCGCAGAGACACGGTCGCGCACATCCGCGCGCCCGCTGCCGACCATCTTGCAGGTTAAGCCGCCCGTTTAGAGAGGGAGTCGGTTTGGCGCAACCCTGGAGTCGGACGCTGGCTTGGATGGTGGTCGGCGACAGATCTTCGACCTCTGTTATCCCAACCTTGCGATCCTCGCACACTCCCTCCTGAACCCGTCATCCCGGGCCTTGTGCCCGGGACCCCTCTGTCCGCCGCAGGTGCGGAGGGGGCGGACCGCCGGCGGTCCGCTCGGGCTTCACGTGCAAGCTGAGCCAGGGGTCCCGGGCACAAGGCCCGGGATGACGGCGGAAAGGTAGAAATCGATCTTCGCCGGACCCTTCACCGACCGCCGATCGATGGCGGCGCGGAGACCGCGGGTCCCCCGGGCGGAACCTCGGCGGGCTCGTCGGTCAGGCTCCAGGCCCAGCCGGCTTCCGCCCGCTCGTAGCCCATGCGGAACAGGGCCGAGCGGTTGTCGTCGGCGAAATCCAGGCCCGAGGTGTTCAGTTCGGTGCTGTCGGGAATGGCCGCGTAGAACAGCTGTCCGCCGTTGCGGCGGGCGAAAGCGCTGCTGGCCGCCAGGTGGGTGCGCATCAGGGCCTTGCTCATCGCGTCCCACGAGCGGCCGATGATCGCCCCGGTCTTGCCCTTGGTGAAGCCGAACGTGCCGCCGACCTTGCCGTTGACGACCACGTAAAGCCGGCCCGGCCGCGCCTGGCCCTTGGCGGCGGTCCAAAGCAGCAGCGACTCGGGGGCCACGAAGAACGGGATGGTCACCCCGCCGTCGACGTGCATCTCCGACAGCCGCCGTCCTGGCCCCTGGACGCCGATCAGGGCGGGCGGGAAGACGCCGGGAATGCTGGCCGAAGCCACCAGCACGTCCTTGAACAGCTGGCGCGAGGCCGGGTCGCCTCGGCTGGCGATCGCGCCCATGTCCCAGATCACCGTCTGCTCGGTGTCGAGATTGGTGGTGGCGATCAGCAGGCGGCGGCCGCGCTTGTGCTCCGCGACGATGGCCTGCAGCAGGTCGTCGGTGACGTTGGCGTCGACCACGGCCTTCAGGCCGCTGTTGCTGTAGACGCTGGGATGGAACAGCACGCCCAGGCCGCGGGGCTTGAGGATCCGGCCCGCCGCCTTGCCGGTATAGGCCTCGGACAGGCGGTCGTCCCAGGAGGGACCCAGGAAGGCGAAGGGGGCGGTCAGGGCGCCGGTCGAGACGCCGGTGACGATGTCGAATTCCGGCCGCTCGCCGCGCTTGGTCCAGCCGACCAGCACGCCGGCCCCATAGGCGCCGTTCGAGCCGCCGCCCGACAGGGCCAGCACGTCGAAGGTGCGCTGGGCCTGGGCGCGCTTGCGGGCGGGTTCGGCGAAGCGGACGGCCGCGTCGCTGTCGCTGGCGTTGAAGCGCAGCTCGGCCAGCCCCCTGGGCGGCGGGCCGGCCAGGTCGCTGGCGGTGTAGACGTCGCGCGACAGCGATCCGCAAGCGGTCAGGCCGAACAGGGCGAGCGCCATGAGCAGGACGCGGTATGGGCGCATCGGAAATCCCGGCTGGACCTAGGTCCGGCACTGTAGGCGGCGGGCCCAAGGGCGTCCATCGGACCGTGGCGTCGCCGGTCGTCCACGCGCGCCCCTGACACGGCCGAAGGCGCCCCAGGGCATGGCGCGGGCGCCACGGTTGATCACGACGTTATCCGGAACGTGTCCAAACCGTGTCTGAAAGGTTGCGGAAGGTTTCAGACTCAAGTTCACTCCATGGCGTCAATGAACGCCGTAGTTCTGTAGTCGGGGACGGAGCCAGGCCTAGTGAGAACAAAGGACAGGTCGGAATGGAATCCCCGCGCACCAAGCTTTTGTCGACCGCGATCGCCGCAAGCTTCACCGTAATACTTATCAATTCGGTCTCAAGCTTGGCCTTGGCTCAGGAAGCGGCCGCGCCGCCGCCGCCGACCGAGGACACGGCCGTCGAAGCCATCGTGGTGACCGGCACCCGTTTGCGGCTTCCCGACTACGTCCAGGCCAATCCGGTGGTGTCGCTGGACGCCGAGACCATCGCCCTGTCGGGCACGACCAACATCGGCGAGTTCCTGAAGGACACGCCCGCCCTGGTCAGCTCGCAAGACCTGGCCGACGGCGCCGACACCTCGTCGCCCGACCAGGCCGGGCTGAACCTGCTGAACCTGCGCAATCTGGGCGTCAACCGCACCCTGGTGCTGGTCAACGGCCGCCGCCACGTCTCGGCCTCGCCCGGGATCGCGGCGGTGGACACCAACACCATTCCCGCCTCGCTGATCGAGCGGGTCGAGGTGCTGACCGGCGGGGCCTCGGCCGTCTACGGCGCCGACGGCGTGTCGGGGGTGGTCAACTTCATCCTGAAGAAGGACTTCGAGGGCCTGGACCTCAGCGCCCAGCACACCTGGACCGATGACGGCGGCGGCGGCGACGATTCCGTCAGCCTGGTGGCCGGCAAGAACTTCAACGACGGGCGCGGCAACCTGACCGCGGCGGTGGAATATTCCAGGCAGAAGCGCCTGAAGTTCTCGGACCGCGACTATACCCGCCTGGGCCAGCGGGACATCCTGATCAGCAATCCCGACGATCCGGGCACCTTCGGGGACCCTGACGACCCGGCCATTTTCGACAACATCCTGGCGCGGAACGTGCGCTACATCGACTCCTCGCCGGACGGCTCGATCTACACCAACTTCGGCACGGCCACGACGCAGTCGGGCGTCAGCTTCCTGGGCAACGGCCAGCCGTTCATCGACGGCGAATACGCCGGCGGCTTCTTCATGCTCGGCGGGTCCGGTTCGCTGCTGGATTCGTTCAACGACGACCTGATCCCCGCCCTGGAGCGCGGCAGCGTCAGCGTGAACGGGCGCTATGAATTCACCGACCGCTTGGCGGGCTTCGTCGAGGCCAAGTTCGCCCAGACCAAGACCGGCTTCACCGCCCAGCCCAGCTACGACTACGGGCTCTTCATCGCCGCCGACAATCCCTACATCCCGGCCAACGTCCTGGCGGACGCCAGCGAGCCCGGCGGGCTGGTCGACGATCCCGACGGCAACTTCATCCCGGCCCCGGGCGTCCTGATGGCGCGCGACAATTTCGACCTGGGCACCCAGGGCTACGACATCGACCGCAAGACCTACCGCCTGGCGGCGGGTCTGGAGGGCTCGTTCAACGACAATATCAGCTTCGAGCTGTCGGGCGTCTACGGCCGGGCCGAGCTGGACCAGCACGCCTACAACGTCCGGATCAACGAGCGCTTTTTCGCCGCCACCGACGTGGTGATCAACCCGGCCAACGGCCAGGCGACCTGCCGCTCGACCCTGGATCCGACGGCCGTGCCCTACGGCGACCTGTTCGCCCAGTTCCCGTTCGATCCGGCCACCTTCGGCTCGACCTTCACGCCCGGCGCCAACAGCGGGTGCGTGCCGCTGAACGTGTTTGGCGCGGGCAGCCCGTCCCAGGCGGCGATCGACTGGGTCAACACCACGGCCACCGAGAAGTCCAAGATCGAGCAGATCGTGCTGAACGGCTTCGTCAGCGGCGACACCACCGACTTCTTCACCCTGCCGGCCGGCCCGGTGGCCTTCGTGGCCGGCGCCGAGTACCGCGAGGAGAAGAGCGACTTCCAGCCCGACCCGATCGAGCTTCTGGCCGACCAGCTGGAATATCCGATCACCACGGTCGGCCGGGCGTCACGCACCAAGGGCAAGTTCGACGTCAAGGAGGTGTTCGCCGAGCTGTCGGTGCCGCTTCTGAAGGACCTGCCCTGGGCCAAGGACCTGACCCTGCAGGGCGCCTTCCGCTATTCGGACTATTCCACCTCGGGCGGGACCAGCACCTGGAACTTCGGCGGCCGCTGGCGGCCCAGCGAGTGGTTCATGTTGCGGGCTACCAGCGCCCGGGCCGTGCGGGCGCCCAACATCAACAACCTGTTCCAGGGGCGGCAGCAAACCTTCGACGGCTTCGCCGATCCCTGCTCGGTCGAGAACCTGGGCCTGGGCGAGAACCCCGCCCTGCGGGCCCAGAACTGCGCCGCCGCCCTGACCGCCATCGGCGTGGATCCCGCGAACTTCATCAACAACAGCTCGGAATCGATCGGCGGCTTCATCCAGGGCAATCCGGACCTGAAGCCGGAAAAGGCCGACACCGTGACGGTGGGCTTCGTGCTGACGCCCAACTTCGCCAACGGCCTGCAGATCTCGGTCGACTATTATGACATCGAGATCCGCGACGCGATCCAGTCGTTCACGCCCCAGACCATCGTCAACAACTGCTACGACCTGTCCCAGCCCAACACGTTCTGCGACCTGATCACCCGCTCGACCAGCGGGACCAATCCGGGGCGGATCAATTCCTTCCTGCAGATCCCGGGCAACCTGGCCAACTATCTGACGGCCGGCATCGACCTGAACGTCCGCTACAACCTCGACCCGGCCGATTTCGGCGTCGAGCACGACATTGGCAAGTTCCGGTTCTCGCTGGTCGGCAACTGGCTGCAGGAACTGACCTTCCAGCAGAACGAGACCGCCGCCCCGACCAACGACCGCGGCGCTGAGGACGCTCCGGAATGGCAGGGCAGCCTGGACGTCACCTGGCTCTACAAGAAGCTGACGGTGAACTACGGGTTCAACTACTTCAACCAGACCCGCCGGTTCAGCCTGGCCACCATGCGCAACGAGCCCGACTACGTCGACGCCGACCAGTTCTACTACAAGGCCCGCCAGGTCCATGACCTGCAGGTCCGCTACGAGGTGTTCGACGACATCAACGTCTATGCCGGCGGGACCAACCTGACCGACCAGAAGCCGGACTTCTCGGAATACACCTATCCGGTCAGCCCGTTGGGTCGGTCGTTCTATGTGGGCCTGAACGCCAGGTTCTAGGAAGGCGCCGCGGCGCGTCGGCATCCGGCGCGTCGCGGATCGCCCGTCTCCAGGGTAGCGCGCAAGAAAAATGGGCCGGCGCCAGGGCGCCGACCCATTCCAAATCTCGTGAGCGTGAGGCGATTAGGCCTGCAGTTGGCCCGCCGACATCTTGCCCGAGCGGTTGTCGCGCTCGAGTTCGTAGGTGATCTTCTGACCTTCGTCCAGACCACGCAGACCGGCGCGTTCAACGGCCGAGATGTGCACGAAGACGTCAGCGCCGCCGTCGTCAGGTTGGATGAAGCCGAAGCCCTTGGTGCCGTTGAACCATTTCACGGTGCCGGTAGCCATAGTGGTAGTCCTTGCAGTCAATATTCGTCGGCGGAGTCGTTCCGCACGGCGATCAAATTTCGTTGGGGGTCGGTGGGCGCGTCCGGCGCTCTCACGAAGAGAGCATGGAATAGCAGGCCGAACGTCAGCGAATTCGATAAGCCACCATGACGGTCGAAATGGCGCAGGGCAAGTGAATTCGTGAATCGACTTGAATCGCGAATAGTTTTGGACCCCAAGCGCCGCCTTGAACGTTAAGCTAATTCTGGCGCGCTACTGCGTGAATTTCTGCATTTCGAGGAGTGAAGTATGACCCTGATCGAGCGGATTCCTCTGCTGAACGACCAGGAGTTGGTCTCTCTCCTGGCCAATGCCCGTCGCCTGGACATCGTGGGCACGCCGGCCCAGCGGCTGGCCGCGAGCGAAGTCCTGCCCGTGCTCGAGCTCGAGGCCTCCAAGCGTCGCCATGTCACCCTCGAAGCGGCCACCAAGAAGCGGGGCGCGACCGCCGCTGCCAAGCGCAAGGCCGTTTCGGCCGTCGAAGTCGCCTAGAACCGACACCAAGGCCGCAAAGACGCCTTGCGTCCGTCGTTATTGATAGTCATTCTCAATAACGACGGAACGCTTCGGAGGCGATCATGGTGTTTCTGACGGCAGGGGCCGGTTGGCTGGCCCTGATGATGCGAGCGGAACGGACCCGAGCGGGCCACGTCGCGCCCGATACCGAATGGCTGCTGCTCAGCACGACCGATGCGGAAGCGATCGAGGACGACGACACGCCGCTGCTGCTGGCGGCGGAGTAGGGCTACCGTCGTTTCCCAGCTATATCATCCGTCATCCTCGGACTTGTTCCGAGGACCCCTTTGTCCGCCGCGCTGTCCATTGAGGTGGGCCACGACCTCACCGCTACGTTGATCAGCGTTCTTCTCGGCTGAAGCAGGGGTCCTCGGAACAAGTCCGAGGATGACGGGAGGTAAGGGGGCTGGCGCCCTCTAAACCAGCGCCTTCCGCGCCGCTTCCCAGTACTGCGCGCCGGTGACCAGGGTCACCACGGCGGCCAGCCACAGCAGGCCGTGGGTGATGTAGGTGGCCGGGGCCACGACCGACGGCTCTGTCGGCAGGTTGAACGCGGCCCACGAGGCCAGGATCATCTCGGCCCCGATCGCCACCAGCTGCAGGGTGGTCTTCCACTTGGCCAGCAGGGTGACGGGCAGCTTGATCCCCTTGCCGGCCCCGACCTCGCGCAGGGCGCTGACGGCGAATTCACGGAACAGGATCAGGCCGGCGGGCAGGATGACCAGCGGGTTGGGCCCCAGGGCCATCAGGCCCAGCAGGGCGCCGCAGACCAGGATCTTGTCGCCGATCGGGTCGAGGATCGCGCCCCAGATGCTGACCGCGTCCAGCTTGCGGGCCAGCCAGCCGTCGAAGAAGTCGGTCACCGCCGCCACCACGAACGCCCAGAACGCCCAACGCTGCAGCGACAGCTGCTGCTCGCCCGTCAGGGTCTCGCTCAGCCACGGCACCCCGCCGGCCGCCGCGGCCAGGGCCACGAACATGAACAGCGCGATGACGAGGCGCGCGGAGGTCAGGATGTTGGGCAGGTTTTTCATGGTGGCGTTCTAACGCATGAAAGCCGGGAAGGGCTATGGGGGTGGATCTCCGCCGGGACCAATCCCCGCAACCCGCCCTCTCAGATCGTCATCCCGGGCCTTGTGCCCGGGACCCCTCTGTCCGTCGCAGGTGCGGTTGTGTGGCGCGTCGGCGCGCCAAGGTGCTTCACCGTCAGCTAACCCAGGGGGCCCGGGCGCGAGGCCCGGGATGACGATGAAAAGGACAGGATGTGGGGTAAATCCATTCCTGAGTTCGACCCTAAAGAAATAAAGCTATCGTCTGACGAGCGAACGTCGTGCGCATAAGGTCTTTTTCTCCGCATCCGGTTGACGTCCCGCCCTCCGCCCGCCAAGCCATGGCCAAGTTCTTCGAGGACGTCATGGCCACGACCACCACCGATCCGACCGCGACCAATTCTCACCGCCGGGTGCTGACCGCCAGCCTGGTCGGCACGGCGGTGGAGTTCTACGACTTCTACATCTACGCCACGGCCGCCGCGCTGGTGTTCGGGCCGCTGTTCTTCCCGTCGGAGTCGGCCTCGGCCCAGTTGATGGCCTCCTACGCCAGCCTGGGCGTGGCGTTCCTGGCCCGGCCGCTGGGCGCGGTCGCCTTCGGGCACTTCGGGGACCGGGTCGGGCGCAAGTCTACCCTGGTGGCCTCGCTGATGCTGATGGGCGGCTCGACCCTGCTGATCGCCTTCCTGCCCACCTACGCCATGGCCGGCTGGCTGGCCCCGACCCTGCTGTGCCTGCTGCGGTTCGGCCAGGGCTTCGGCCTGGGCGGCGAGTGGGGCGGGGCGGCGCTGCTGGCCGTCGAGAACGCGCCGCCCGGCTGGCGCGCGCGGTTCGGCATGTTCCCGCAACTGGGCGCCCCGGTCGGCTTCATCGCCGCCAACGGCGTGTTCCTGCTGCTGGGCCTGGCCCTGACGCCCGAGCAGTTCCAGAGCTGGGGCTGGCGTCTGCCGTTCCTGGGCAGCGCGGCCCTGGTGGCCGTGGGTCTGTGGGTGCGGCTGAAGCTGACCGAGACCCCGGCCTTCGCCGCCGCCATCGCCCACGCGCCGCCGCCGGCCGTGCCGCTGGGCGAGCTGCTGCGCGACCACTGGAAGGCCACCCTGTGCGGCACCCTGGCCACCGTCTGCTGCTTCGCCGTCTACTATCTGATGACCGCTTTCGCTTTAGGCTACGGCGTCACCACCCTGGGCTATAGCCGTACGGCCATGCTGGGCGTGCAGCTGGGGGCGATCCTGTTCATGGCCGCCGGCATCGTGGCTGCCGGCTACTGGTCGGACGCGACCAACCCGCGCCGGGTGCTGATGGCCGGCTGCGCCATGACCGTGGCGGTCGGGGCCCTGCTGCCGATGATGATGGGGGCCGGCGCGCTGCTGCCGATCTTCCTGTTCCTGTCGCTGGGCCTGCTGGTCATGGGCTTCGTCTACGGCCCCCTGGGCGCGTTCCTGCCCGACCTGTTCCCGGCCCGGGTGCGCTACACCGGCGCCTCGACCGCCTTCAACGTCGGCGGCATCCTGGGCGGGGGTCTCGCGCCGATGATCGCCCAGGCCCTGGCCGACAAGGGCGGGCTGGTTCCCGTGGGCCTGTATCTGGCGGTCGCTGCGGCGCTGAGCTTCGTGGGGCTGCTGGGGCTGAAGCCGAGAGCCTCCTAGCCGGCTCATAGCGGCGACCACTTGCCCCCTACGGATCGCTTCGCGATCGTCTTCCCCCACAGGGGGAAGAGGGCCCGCCGATGGCCCCGAGCGCGCGTCCTCCGCCCCCTTTGGGGGCGGACAGACCGCGAAGCGGTCAGGTGGGGGCAGGTGTTCGCCTCACGAACGGCCGTTTGCCCTGAGCTGACATCCGCGCCACTCTGCCGCCCAACGATAAGATCTCGGGAGGCGACACCATGAACCCGTCAGCGGACTTCGACGTCATCGTCCACGGGGCGACCGGCTTCACCGGCCGGCTGGTGGCCGAGCATTTCGCCAAACATCATCCCGACGTCCGCTGGGCGATGTCGGGACGCAACGCCGACAAGCTGGCCGCCGTGCGCGACGAGATCGGCGCCCCCGCCGCCACCCCGCTGATCGTCGCCGATGCCGACAGTCCCGCCTCGCTGCGCCGGATGGTCGCGCAGGCCAAGGCGGTGGTGACGACCGTCGGCCCCTACCAGCTCTACGGCTCCGACCTGGTGGCCGCCTGCGCCGAGGCCGGGACCGACTATCTGGACCTGTGCGGCGAGCCGGCCTGGATGCGCCAGATGATCGACGCCCACGACCGGGCGGCCCAGGACAGCGGCGCGCGGATCCTGCTCTCCTGCGGCTTCGATTCCATCCCGTTCGAGCTGGGCGTCTGGTTCGTGCAGCAGGAGGCGGCCAAACGCTTCGGTGGCCCGGTCGCCCGCGTGAAGGGTCGGGTGCGGGCCATGCGCGGCACGTTCTCGGGCGGCACGGCGGCCAGCCTGAAGGCCACGATGGCGGCGGCGGCCCGCGACCCGCAGGTCCTCGAGTACCTGAAGGACCCCTTCGCCCTGACCCCCGACTTCGCCGGCCCCAAGCAGCCGCACGGCGCGGCCGTGGCCTATGACGAGGACCTGGGCCTGTGGACCGCCCCGTTCGTGATGGCGGCGATCAACACCCGCAACGTCCATCGCTCCAACTGGCTGATGGACCAGCCGTACGGCGCCGACTTCGTCTATGACGAGATGATCCTGACCGGCCCCGGCGAGGCGGGCGAGGCCGCCGCCAAGGCGGTGAGCGCCGCCACCGCGTCGATGGGCGCCGAGGGCGGGCCCAAGCCGGGCGAGGGGCCCAGCCAGGAAGAGCGCGAGGCCGGCTTCTACGACCTGCTGTTCGTCGGCCTCGCCGACGACGGCCGCCAGGTCCGCGCCAGCGTCAAGGGCGACAAGGACCCCGGCTACGGCTCGACCAGCAAGATGATCGCCGAGACGGCCCTGTGCCTGATCGACACCCCGGACGTGGCGGGCGGGATCTGGACACCCGGCGCGGCGCTGCGTGGGAAGCTGGTCGAGCGACTGGAGGAGAAGGCCGGGCTCGTGTTCGCGGTGGAGTAGGCGCGCCGAGCTTTCTCTCAGCTCTTGCGGAAGAACGCGTGGATCCGTTCGGCCAGGGGCTGGCTGACGCCGTCGACCTTCATCAGGTCTTCCACCCCCGCCCGTGACACGCCCTTGGCCGAGCCGAACGCGTGCAGCAGGGCCTTCTTGCGACCCGGACCCACGCCCTCGATCTCGTCGAGCGGGTTCTTCTTCAGGTCCATCGAGCGCCGCGTGCGGTGCGCCCCGATCGCGAAGCGGTGGGCCTCGTCGCGCAGCCGCTGCAGGTAATAGAGCACCGGCGACTTGGGCTCGAGCATGAACGGCGTCTTGTCGGGCATGAAGAACCGCTCCAGGCCGGCGTCGCGGTCGGGGCCCTTGGCGACGCCCACCACGGCGATATCGTCGACGCCCAGGTCGGCCATGACCTCCAGGGCCGCGTCCAGCTGGCCCTTGCCGCCGTCGACCAGCACCAGGTCGGGGCGGTTGTCGCTTTCGCCTTCTTCCTCCTCCTTGACCAGGCGCGAGAAGCGGCGCTTCAGCACCTCCTTCATCATCCCGTAGTCGTCGCCGGGGGTCAGCTCGGTCGAGCGGATGTTGAACTTGCGGTACTGGCCCTTCATGAAGCCCTCGGGCCCGGCCACGATCATGCCGCCCACGGCGTTGGTGCCCTGGATGTGGCTGTTGTCATAGACCTCGATCCGCTCGGGCGGGGCCTCCAGGCCGAACGCCTCGCAGACGCCGGCCAGCAGCTTGGTCTGGGCCGAGCCCTCGGCCATCTTGCGACCCAGGGCCTCGCGGGCGTTGGTCAGGGCGTGGCCGACCAGATCGGCCTTCTCGCCGCGCCGGGGGGTGGCGATCTCGACCTTGCGGCCGCTCTTCAGGCAGAAAGCCTCGGCCAGCAGGTCGCGGTCGGCCGGCTGCAGATTGGTCAGGATCAGGCGCGGGATCGGCTTGTCGTCGTAGAACTGCCCCAGGAACGCGGTCAGGATCCGCTGCTCTTCCGTGGCGGTCTCGTCACCGTCTTCGGCGTTGCCGGTCACGCGCGGGAAGTAGGCGCGGTTGCCCCAGTTCTGCCCGGCTCGGAAGAAGAACACCTGCACGCAGGCCTGGCCGCCCTCGACGTGCAGGGCCACGACGTCGGCCTCGTCCACGGTCTCGGGATTGATCTGGCTTTCCTGGGCCACCGAGGCGAGTGCGCGGATGCGGTCGCGCAGGCGGGCGGCGCGCTCGAACTCCAGGTCCTCGGCGGCGGCTTCCATCTGGCTGGCCATGGTGGCCATCACCGCGCGGGATTTCCCCCGCAGGAAAGCCTCGGCCTGGTCGACCAGGGCCTGGTAGTCGTCCTTGCCCACCAGGCCGGTGCACGGGGCGGCGCAGCGCTTGATCTGGTGCAGCATGCAAGGCCGCGTGCGGGTGTCGTAGACGCTGTCGCTGCACGAGCGCAGCAGGAAGGCCTTCTGCAGGGTGTTCAGCGTGCGGTTCACCGCCCAGGCGCTGGCGAACGGCCCGAAATAGTCGCCCTTGATCGTGTGGGCGCCGCGGTGCTTGCGCAGCTGAGGCGCGTCGTGATCGCGGCGGATCATGATCTCGGGAAAGCTCTTGTCGTCGCGCAGCAGCACGTTGAAGCGCGGCTTCAGCGACTTGATCAGGTTGATCTCGAGCAGCAGGGCGTCGGCTTCGGTGCGGGTGGTGACGAACACCATGGCCCGCGTCGCATCCACCATGTGGGCGATACGGTTGGTGTGGAAGCGGCCCTGGGCGTACTGGATCACCCGCTTCTTCAGGCTCTTGGCCTTGCCGACGTAGAGGACTTCCTCGTTCTCGCCGATCATCCGATAGACGCCCGGCGCGTCGGGCAGGCGCGAGACCTCGTCCTTGATCAGGGCGGCGCCCTTCAGGGCGTTGGCGGGGGGGATGTCTGGGGACGTGTCGTTCACCATCGACATATAGGCGAGTCTGCGTCGCTCAGCGACGTTCCAAGCTGTGGAAGACGCGGGCTATGACGACGCGGTTTCCTGTGACGAAGTATTGCAGGACGTAGCCGCCCGAGCCGAACGGAAAGGCTAGCTCCCTGACACCAGCAAGGGTCTGGCGGCCACGCTCGGGAAAATCGGCGAGCGACTTCGCCGCCGCCACGATCGCCTTGGTTGCACGCTTGGAAGCGCCTGGAGACCGCTCGGCCAGCCAGTTTCGCAGGTATTGGATGTCGCTCCGGGCATGCGCCGAGATTTCGACGCGCCTCATTCAGCCTCGCGGCGGCGCGGCTCGGGCGGCGGAAGCTCGTTCTCGGTGTCCCAGGACTCAACCCAGCGCTCTACGTCCTCAAGAGGGATGCCCCCATCCCGAAGGGTCTCCTCAGCAATCCGCCGAACCTCTTCCCAATGGGTGTCATTGTCCGTGAAGCCAGGCCGCTCCACAAAGCCGCCTTCGAGAACGTTGTAGGCGTACTCCTCGACGCTCTGACCTACCGCCTCCGCGCGCGCTCTCAAGCGCGCCGCGCGCTCGCCATCGATCTTCAGGGTGATTTCGCCATCGGCCATGGCCCGATCATCCGCCCGTCGCCGTTTGTCGTCAACGCGGCGGAGCTGTATGACGCGCCCCATGACCACGCGCTCGCTCTTCGTCACGCCGCTCTACGAGGCCAGCCTGGCCGGGGAGAAGGACTTCGAGACCTTCATCGACACGCTGCACGACGCCTGCATCGCCGTGGCCGAGGACGATGAGGCCGGCCAGGCCTGGGCCGAGACCAAGGGCTATCTGGGCTACACCTCCTACGCCTCGCTGGACGACCTGGCCCAGCGCGACAGCCTGTTCGCCGACCTGAAGAAGAAGCTCGACAAGCACGCGGCCGCCTTCGCCAAGGCCCTGCGGTTCGACCTGGCCGGCGGCAAGCTGGTGATGGACAGCTTCTGGATCAACATCCTGGAGCCGGGCGGCCAGCACAGCGGCCACATCCACCCCCATAGCGTCATCTCCGGCACGGTCTATGTCACCATCCCGCCCGGCGCCTCGGCCCTGAAGTTCGAGGATCCGCGTCTACCGATGATGATGGCCGCGCCCACGCGCCAGGCCGACGCGCCCGAGACGCTGCAGCCGTTCGTCTACATCCAGCCCGAGCCGGGTTCGATCCTGATGTGGGAAAGCTGGCTGCGCCACGAGGTGACGCCCAACCAGGCCGAGGAACAGCGGATCAGCGTCAGCTTCAACTACGCCTGGCGTTAGCGCCTAGACGCCGGCGGGCGCGTAGTCGGGTTCGGCGTCAACTGCGGTCTTGGCGGCGGTCTCGAGCGGCCGCGCGCGCCAATGCCGGTCCAGGCAGAAGGCGGCGATGGCCAGCCACAGCAGGCCCAGGAAGGCGTGGCCGCGCTGCCAGTAGCCGACGTCATGGCCCGTGCGGACGTTCCACACGCCGGTCAGCAGAGCCAGCACCAGCAGCAGGCCGAAGAACCATCCCAGCGAGAAATGGGCCAGGCGGCGGTGGCCCGGCTTGCCCCACAGGGCCCAGGCGGTGAACAGCGGGGCGAACTGGATGGCCAGGCCCACGCCGCAGGCCCGGTGCATCGGGTCGGGCCAGTGGAACAGGCCGGCGAACAGGGCGCCCAGTCCGGTCATCGCCACCCACAGGCCCGCGAAGGCCGAGACCCGGCGTCGGCCGCCGGCGTGCTCCAGGGCGTGAGCGAAGCCGCCCCCGGCCGCTATGCCCGCCAGCCCGGCCAGGACCATGCCGATGTTGAAGATCGCCGGATTGGGCGCCTTGGGGCCGCCGAGCTCGCTGATGAATTGGGCGCCGGCGTCGAAGCCCGGAAACAGATGCTGGGCCACGATGACGTCGGCCACCATGATCGCCGGAACGACCAGGCCGATCCTCAGCAGGTTTCCAACGCTTATCACTCGTCCCGTCTCCGGCTGATCGGACGTGGATAGATCGCGCCGGGCGGGGGCGGGGTCAAGGTGCGGTGGTGCGGTGGTGGGACGCCCCCTCCGTCGGCTTCGCCGCCACCTCCCCCGTTTTACGGGGGAGGAGAGCAGGACCGCATCCTCCTCACCCGCGCAGCGGGGGAGGTGGCGCGATGCGAATACGCATCGTGACGGAGGGGGCGTCGAGCCCCGCCGACCCCCTACTTCTTCCCGAACAGGGTCCCGAAGAAGTCGCCCTTGTTCCAGGCCGGACGCGCCGGCATGTCGGCCAGTTCGCGGGCGATCTGGTAGTTGACCAGGGCGAAGCGGGCCCCGGCCTCGTAGTTGATCGGCAGATTCAGGTCGTCGGTCGGCTTGTGATAGTGGGTGGCCAGGAAGTCCTTGAAGCCCTTCTCGCCGCCGTTCTTGAAGCCGGTCATCAGGAACACCGACGGCACGCCCTGCTCGACGAAGCGGTAGTGGTCCGAGCGGGTGAACAGGCCCTCCTCGGGCATCGGGTCGGCCGACAGGCCGACACCGACGCGGCCGGCGGCGCGGGCCACGGCCGGACCGATGGTCGAACGGTCGGCGCCGAAGGCGATCACGTCCTGGAAGTCGTACAGCAGGATCGGCATGTCCAGATTGACGTTGGCGGCGATGCCGGCCTTGTCCACGGTCGGGTTGTTGGCGAAATATTCCGAGCCGATCAGCCCCTTCTCCTCGGCCGTGACCGCCAGCAGCACGATCGAGCGCTTGGGCTTGGTCTTGGCTTCCTTGAAGCCGCGCGCCACCTCCAGCATCGTGGCGATGCCCGAGGCGTTGTCGAGCGCGCCGTTGTTGATCTTGTCGGCGTCCTTGCCGTGGATGCCCAGGTGGTCGAGGTGGGCGGACAGGACGATGGTCTGGGCCTTCAGCGTCGGGTCCGAGCCCTCGATCAGGCCGACCACGTTGCTGCTCTTGCGCTTTTCGATCTCGGTCTTCAGCTGGACGGTGACATTGACGGGCAGGTCGAAGCCCTTGACCAGGCCGTCCGGCGTCTCGGCCGTGGCCAGCACGCTGTCCAGCGAGACCGGCGCGCCGGAGAACAGCTTGGCGCCGCCCTTCAGGCTCAGGGTGGCCAGGCCCGGGGCCTCGCCGCCGCGCACGTAAGGCACGCCCTGGGCGTCGTCCCAGGTCATCCGCCATTCCTGGTAGCCGGCGACGCCGCGCTGGAACGGACGGCGCTTTTCCCAGCTGCTGGTCGGCAGGGTCATGACGCCGACGGCGCCCCGCTTGGCGGCTTCGGCGCGCTTGACGTTGGTGTTGCTGTAGTGGGCGCGGATCTCGGTCTGGAAGCCGTTGGGCGCGCCGTTCAGCAGGACGACGATCTTGCCCTTCACGTCCAGGCCCGCATAGTCGTCGCGGTTGCGCTCGGGAGCGACCACGCCGTAGCCGACGAAGACCAGCGGAGCGGTGATCGAGACCTCGGCCTTCTGGGCCACCGCGACGGGCAGGTAGTCCTCGCCGAAGGTCAGGGCGCCCGACTTGCCGTCGGCGCCGGTATAGGAGACCCCGCCCTCGTTGACCGAACGGAACGCCGTCAAGGGCACCTGCTGCAGATAGGAGCCTTTGTCGCCGGCCGGCTTGACGCCCATCACCGCATATTGCGAGGCCACGTAGGCCGCGGCGATGTCGTAGCCGCGCGTGCCGGACTCGCGGCCTTCCAGCAGGTCGTCGGCCAGGAAGCTCACATGCGCCTTGATGGCGGCGGCCGAAGGCGTGAAGGCCGAGGCGGCGGACTTGGTCGCGACCGGTTTGGCTTTGGCGGCGGGAGCGGCGAGGGCGGGCTGGACGGTCAGCAGCAAGGCGACGCCGGCGAGCGCGGCGCGACGGGAGAACGGCATCAAGGCAGGCTCCAAAGACGGGCCGGGCCCGCGAAGGGGCGAACCTTGGCAGACTGACGCGGCTTGTCGAGGTTTCGGAACCTGAACGTTTTGTAATCTTCTGAAAAAACAAAGCCGAACGAACACGTTATCCCGCACCAAGGGGGCGTTTACCATGCTTGCTCAGCCGGGCTTAACGGTTCGGGACGAGGTTGGCGGCGACCTCAGAGGGTAAAGCCGTGCAGATCGCCGCCGACCGTTCCAGCGCCAGCCTCCAGCGTCCGACCGCCCCCACGCCGGCCCCTCCGTCGGTGGATCTGACCCAACTGGCCGTGGCCCAGACCAACGCCAAGATGACGGCCTCGGCCGGCGCGGCCCTCGCCCAGGTCACCGGCGAACTGACCGGCACGCTGGTCAACATCAGCGTCTAGACGCGATCCGGACATCCCGAGGAGAGGCCCTCGTCCGGCTCGGAGGTTAATTAACCGTGAAACTTCACCTTTTTTGGTGAACACCGATTAACCGATGCATCCGACATTGGCCCGGCAATCAGGGAGACGGCTCGTGCAGGTCCTCAACACCGCCGCCGCGGGCATGTTCGCCGCGGCCGATCGACTCAGCGCCAGCGCGCAGCGCACCGCCGCCTGGGGTCTGGAGCAGAGCCAGGCCGAACAGAAGATCGACCTGGCCCAGGAGGCGGTCGAACAGATCTCGGCCAAGACCGATTTCACAGCCAACGCCGCGGTCGCCAAGACCGCCGACGAGATGACGGGCGCCCTCCTGGACATGAAGGTCTAGGTTCCCGGTTAACACCGGCGGCTCCGGCTCGAGCCGGTCCGAGCCCACCCCGCATTCCCCCCTGCGCGGGTTCGGACCCGCCGCCCTCCGGTTTACCGGGGGGCGGCCCCCTTATCGGGTTTCCAACTGGCCGCCTTGGCCTTGGCCTCGCCGGCGGCGTCCAGCGGCGGACCGGCGCTCATCGCGCTGACCGTGGCCAGGACGGCGGCGGAGGTCTGCGAACCACTCAGGCCGGCGGCGGCCGGGCTGACGGCCCGCACGCGCCAGGCGTCCGCGTCGCGGCAGGCCACCCCGGCCAGGGGTGAGCGGCCCAAGGCCTGGAAGGCGCGGCAATAGACGCCCGAGGCGGTCTTGAACGACAGGCTGATGCGCACGGGTCCCGCGCCCTGGCCCGAGGTCTGGGTGTTCAGCGCCTGGGCCAGCGGGCCGGCGGCCAACGGCGCCGGATCGTCCGCGCCGCTCAGGGTGACGGGCGGCGGAGCGGCCATGCGGCCGACCGCCAGGCCCACGACCAGGCAGGCGGCCAGGCCGACCCAGGCGGGAAGGCCCCGGCTGGCCACGCCGGCCGGCTTTGGCAGCTTGGGTTCGCGCGGCTTGGCCTTTTCCTTGGTCTTGTCCTTGGCCCTGGCGCCGGGGAAGGCGATCACCTCGGCCGGCTTTGGCGCGGCGGGCGGCTTGGCGGCGATCGGCGCGCCCAGCACCTCGGGCGGCGGCTGGCGCACGGCGCCGGCATGGGCGCCCGACAACAGGCGACGCAACGCGCGCTGGGTCTCGACCCGCAGGGCCAGCTGGGGATCGGTGGCCATGGCCGCCTCGATCCGGGCCATGGCCTCGGGCGGCAGTTCGCCGTCGACAAAGGCGAAGAGCTCTTCGTCCGGAACGGTCATGGCGGGGGCTCCTTGGTCTCTTGGCGCACTCTAGACGTGAGGCGGGCCTGTCGCCAGTTCGTCGGTCCGGGGCCAGACGTTTCCTGGCCCTCATAGCGGCTTGGGGGGTCGGCGAGGGCGATATGCGAAGCGAACCCTCCCTGGCGCAAGGCGTTGATGAGGAAGCCTCAGGAGATCCCCATGACCGCCTCTGACCAGACGCACGAACAGTCGAGCGGCTTGCCGGCCGACGAAACCGAAGCCAGGCCTTCGCTCACGCCCACGGACGCCAATACCGATCCCGCCAAGCGCGCGGAAGAGGAACGCAAGATCGACGCCGACGCCGGCCTTTCACCCGTTGTCGAACAGGGCGGGGCGGCCATCGCCAACATCGGTTCGCGCAGCGCCGACAAGCTGTTCAAGGACTAGGCGCGGCGTTTCGCCGTCCCTCGCTCAAGGAAAAGGCCCCTCGGCGTGACCGAGGGGCCTCTTTTGTAGCCGCAGTGGAGCGATCTTTAGCTGTCCAGGAACGACCGCAGCTTGCGCGACCGCGAGGGGTGCTTGAGCTTGCGCAGGGCCTTGGCCTCGATCTGGCGGATCCGTTCGCGGGTGACCGAGAACTGCTGGCCGACCTCTTCCAGGGTGTGGTCGGTGTTCATGCCGATGCCGAAGCGCATCCGCAGAACCCGCTCTTCGCGCGGGGTCAGCGAGGCCAGCACGCGGGTGGTGGTTTCCCGCAGGTTGGACTGGATGGCCGCGTCGATGGGCAGGATGGCGTTCTTGTCCTCGATGAAGTCGCCCAGGTGGCTGTCTTCCTCGTCGCCGATCGGCGTTTCGAGGCTGATCGGCTCCTTGGCGATCTTCAGGACCTTGCGGACCTTTTCCAGCGGCATGGCCAGCTTTTCGGCCAGCTCTTCCGGGGTCGGCTCGCGGCCGATCTCGTGCAGCATCTGGCGGCTGGTGCGGACGATCTTGTTGATCGTCTCGATCATGTGGACCGGGATGCGGATGGTCCGCGCCTGGTCGGCGATCGAGCGGGTGATCGCCTGGCGGATCCACCAGGTGGCGTAGGTCGAGAACTTGTAGCCGCGACGATATTCGAACTTATCGACGGCCTTCATCAGGCCGATATTGCCTTCCTGGATCAGGTCCAGGAACTGCAGGCCGCGGTTGGTGTACTTCTTGGCGATCGAGATCACGAGGCGCAGGTTGGCCTCGACCATCTCCTTCTTGGCCTGACGGGCCTCGCGCTCGCCCTTCTGCACGGTCTGGACGATGCGGCGATAGTCGTCGATCGGCACGCCGGTCTCGGTGGCCAGGGCGGCGATTTCCTGACGGATGTCGCTGACCGAGTTGGTGTCGTTCTCGACGAACTTGGTCCAGCGCACGCCCATGGCCTTGACCTGCTCAACCCAGTTGGGGTTCAGCTCGGAGCCGAAATAGGCCTTCAGGAACTCGCTGCGGCTGATGCCGTAGCTGTCGGCCAGGCGCAGCAGGCGGCCTTCCAGACCGATCAGGCGCTTGTTGATCGCGTACAACTGCTCAACCAGCGCCTCGATGCGGTTGTTGTTCAGCTTCAGCGTCTTCAGGTGCTGGATGATGGTGGTCGACAGGCCCTCATAGGCCTTGCGGTCGGCATCGCTCAGGTCCGCGCCCTTCAGGCGGCTTCCGACCAGCTTGTCCTGCAGCTTGCGGAAGGTCTCGAACTCGCTGGCGATCGCGTCGAGGATGGCCATCACGCCTTCGCGCAGTTCGCCTTCCATGGCGCTGACCGTCGGGCCCGCGCCGTCGTCGAAGTCGTCGTCGTCTTCCTCGCCCTCGGCCTTGGGTTCGCCGGCGGCGGCTTCCTCGTCGACCGGCTCGGCCGGCTCCTCCTCGGCGGCGGGGGCGGCGGCCACGCCATTGATCGCGGCGTAGGTGCCTTCCAGGTCGATCACTTCGCGCAGCAGGATGCGGCCGGTGCCCAGTTCCTCGCGCCAGACCATGATGGCTTCGAAGGTCAGGGCGCTTTCGCACAGGCCGCGGATCATGGTGTCGCGGCCGGCCTCGATGCGCTTGGCGATGGCGATTTCGCCTTCGCGCGACAGCAGCTCGACCGAACCCATCTCGCGCAGGTACATGCGCACCGGGTCGTCCGTGCGGTCATAGGCCGCCGGCTTGTCGCTGGTGATGACCTGCTGGTTGTCCTCGCGGGCGACGACTTCGCCGCCTTCCGAGGTTTCGGCGTCTTCCTCGGCCTCGACCACGTTGACGCCCATCTCGCTCAGCATGGCGAGAGTGTCTTCGATGGCTTCGGACGTCACTTCTTCCGACGGCAGCACCTTGTTCAGCTCGTCCATCGTGACGTAGCCGCGGGCCTTGGCCTGCTTGATGAACTTCTTGACGCCGGCATCGGTCAGGTCGAGCAGGGGGCCGTCGCCGCCGGTGGCTTCGGGCGCTTCCGTCTCGGCCGGGGAATTGGTGCTCATTAAGGTCTCCGAACGACGCGGCGCCGATACGCGGGGCGCGTCGAGAAATGTCTAAGTGGTGGGTCGCCCGCGCATCGCGCCCTGTCGTCCGTGCAAGCTGTCCAGTGAACCGCTGAAAAAATTCTCAAGATAAACGCCTGAGACACGCCGAAGACCCATGACCGAACGCTCCGCGAGCCGGGCTCTTTGCGGAGGCGTTGTCTTCGCGCGCGATCAGCATCGACCCTTGAGGGGTTTTTAGCAGCCACTGGGACCTGGCGGCGGCGAGGGTGACATCCTGTTTCAAGGAGGGCGCGCGCATGAAAATGGCGGCCCGAGCGATGTCAATCAGCAGCGTGGCAAATCCTTGAGTCGCCAGATGGCGTTGCATGACGCGTGAGTCAAGATGGGAGCGTGCTGAGTATCGTTCTATTTGACGCGTCCCAACCCCGCGCCCGTCATCCTCGGACTTGTTCCGAGGCCCCCCTGCCCGCCACGCTGTCGGGCGGCGTGAGACCGCGTTCTCACCGTCTCGCCAGCTTCGTTCTTCTCGGCTGAAGCAGAGGTCCTCGGAACGAGTCCGAGGATGACGGGCGTTTGGGGATTACGTGATCGCCACCGTGGTCGCAGGCGCTTCCCAGAATTCCAGCCCGCTGATCTGGCGTTCCAGCACGCCGATCCGGGTGCGCAGGTCGCGCGTGGCGGCCAGGGTGCCGGCGGTGACGGCCTCGCGGCGCAGGGCGGCCAGGGCGCGTTCGCTGTCGGCGATCTCGACCAGGGCCTCGTAGCAGGCGGACCACAGGGCGCGGGCCCGCTGGACGTCCATCTTCGGATCCAGGAACGGCGCGCCGATCCCGGCGGCCACGCGCTCGGCCTCGACCAGCTGCGGACCCAGGCCCTTGCGATTGAGAATGTCGCGGAACGGGACGTCGTCGCTGATCTCGTCGGCCAGGGCCTCGAACAGTTCGACCGCCAGCGGGGCCAGGCGCGGATCGCCGAAGCCGATCCGCTCGATCGCCTCGTCATGAGGCCGAGCCCAGGCGGGATGGCGCAGGGCCGCCACGGCCACGGCGGCGTGGAAGGGATTGAGACGGGTGGTGATCTCGGCCCGGGCGACGCCTCGGATGCCCGGATCGGGCGGGCCGCGATCGCGTCCGCCTTTCCACTGGCCGCGCGGGACGAAAGGCCGGCCGCCGCCGTCGCCGAAGCCGCCGCCAAAGGCCGGCTTCGGAAACAGCGCGTCCAGCTTGGCGTAGAGGTCGTCGCGATAGGCGGCCGCCAGGTCCTTGTCGGCGATGGTTCCGGCGGCGGCGCGCAGGCGCTGCTTGAGGCCGGCCTTGCGCTCCGGCGTATCGAGCGGCTCCAGGTCGCGCTCGCGGTTGAACAGCGCCTCGACGAACGGCGTGGTCTGGGTCAGCTGGCTCTTCAGCGCCGCCGGACCTTGTTCGCGCAGCACGTCGTCGGGGTCCTTGCCGCCGGTCACGATCGAGAACTTGAACGAGCGGCCGGGCTTCAGCAGCGGCAGGGCGCGGTCGATGGCCCGGGCGGCGGCGCGCTGGCCGGCCTTGTCGCCGTCGAAGCTGAGGGTGGGTTCGGGATGCAGGCGCCACAGCACCTCCATCTGTTCCTCGGTCATGGCCGTGCCCATCGGGGCCACGGCCGGCAGGCCCGCGCGCTGGCAGGCCACGACGTCCATATAGCCCTCCACCACCAGCATGGGCGTCTGCTCGGTCGGAGCCGCCGCCTGGGCGGCGTGCAGCAGCTTGCGCGCCTCGTACAGGCCGTACAGAAGCCGGCCCTTGTGAAAGAGCGTGGTCTCCGGGCCGTTCAGGTACTTGGCGCGGGCGGCGGGATCCATGGCCCGGCCACCGAACGAGACCACCCGGCCCCGGGTGTCGGTGATCGGGAAGATGATCCGGTCGCGGAACCGGTCATAGGGCGCGCCGCCGTCCTCGGGCGCGATCAGCAGGCCCGCCTCGACCAGTTCGCCCGGCGAGGCGCCCTTGGCGATCAGATAGTCCTTCAGCGCGGTGCGACCGTTCGGCGCGAAGCCGATGCGGAAGCGGCTCCACTGGTCGTCGGGCAGGGCGCGGCGGGCCAGGTAGTCGCGGGCGGCCTGGCCGACCGGGCGGCGCAGCTCGCTCTCGAACCAGGCCGAGGCCAGCTCCATCCAGTCGCCCAGACCGGCCCGCTTCTTGTCCTCCTGGGCCGCGCGGGCGTCGGGCTCGGGCAGGGCCATGCCGGCCTCGGCCGCCAACCGCTCGACCGCCTCGGTGAAGGTCAGCCGCTCGGTCTCCTGCAGGTAGGAGATGATGTCGCCGTGCTTGCCGCTGGAGAAGCAGTGGTAGAAGCCCTTGTCGTCGTTGACGAAGAACGAGGGGCTCTTTTCCTTGGTGAATGGCGACAGCCCCGCATATTCGCGCCCCTGCCGCCGCAGCTTCACCGACTTTCCGATCACGTCGGAAGGGCGAAGACGGGTCTTCAGTTCGTCAAGGAAGTGGTCGTCGAAACGCATGGTGGCTTGGCGCTAACATAGGCCGAGCTGACGAATTTCGCACGTCGGATGATCGGTTCGTCCAGAACTGGATCAGGGCTGTGGATAAGCGGCCTGGGACATGCCCTTGCGGCGTGTCCCACGTCTCGCACTGCGTTTGTTGGGGACACGCCGCAAGGGCATGTCCCCGGGCTCAAACCGGCGCCAGAAACCGCGTCCTCACCTTCGGCCACAGCATGTTGACCGCCAACCCCGTCAGCACCAGCGCCGCCGCCGTCAGCTTCCATCCCGGCAGGCTCTCGTGCAGCAGGATCGCCGAGGCGCCCATGCCGAACACCGGCACCAGCAGGGCCATGGGCGTGACGGTCGCGGCTGGATGCCTGGCCAGCAGCCAGCCCCAGGCCGCGTAGCCGAACATGGTGTTGCCCACCGCCTGCCAGGCCACCGCGCCCCAGGTCAGGGCGTCGGCGTGGGTCACCCCCGCGACGATGGCCGGCCAACCCTCCAGCCATAGCGACATCGCAAACAGCGGCGGGATCGAGAACAGACTGGCCCAGACCACATAGGCCAGCATGTTCACCGTGCCGGCTTGGCGGGCCACGATGTTGCCGCCGGCCCAGCTGGCGGCGGCCAGCAGGATCAGCAGCACGCCCAGGGGCGTCGCCGCGCCCCCGCCGTGCGCGGCGATCAGCACGATGCCCGAGGCGGCCAGCAGCAGGGCCACGATCTGGAACGGCTGCACCTTCTCGCCGCTGATCTTCATGGCCATGCCGATGGTGAAGAACACCTGGGTCTGGACGACCAGCGAGGCGAGGCCCGGCGAGATGTGGCCCTTCATGGCCACGAACAGCAGGCCAAACTGCCCGGCGCCGATCAGCAGACCGTAGGCCGCCAGATTGGTCCAAGGAACCTGCGGCCGCTTGACGAAGAACACAACCGGCAGCAGCACCAGGGTGAAGCGCAAGGTGGCGAACAGCAGCGGCGGCAAGTGGTCCAGCGCCACCCGGATGACCACGAAATTGGTGCCCCACACCGCCACCACGGCCAGGGCGAGCAGGAAGTGGCGCAGCGGCAGGGACATCGGCGGGCTCCGGGGACCCGCCGTATCTAGGCGTTCGGCCCAAGCGACACCATGCCGATCGGTCTATTCCATCAGGCTTTCGCCGGTCAGCACCTGTTCGTCGACCTCGATGCGCGCGATCGCGGCGCCGGGACCCTTCGAGGCGAACACCCGCAGCTCATAGGTCTTGTCGGCCGGCCAGACCTTCAGGGTCCAGCAGCGCAGGGGCTGAGCCGCCCTGCGGTCGTCGGGGCACGGCCAGACCGAGCGGATGTCGGACACGGTCAGGCGGCGCAGGATCGCCGGGCAGGATTCCGGCGTCGCCGACTCCACCCGGCAGTCAATCTCGAACGCCGGGTCGGCGGCGCGCGCGCCCTCGGCGGCGCGGGTCAGCCACCAGGCGCCGCTCAGCGCCGTCTCGGCGGTGGGGGCGGAAAAGAAGGTGACGTCCTGGTCGGCCAGCCGGCCGCAGGCTTCCCGCGCTTCGGGCGGCGGCGGGGCGTCGTAATAGTCGTCCTCGCGAGCGGGCGGAGCCACCAGGTGGTAGCGGGTGCTGGCCTTGAGGCTGGCGGCCCGCACGGCGGTGTCGGCGCCCTGAGCGGGCCCCGCCGGTTCGAAGGTCACCACCATGCCGTCGCGGGCGCAGACCCCCGGCGCCCAGGTGGCGCGCGGCGCGGCCTCGAAGGCCAGATCCCGCAATGGCCGGACCGGCGTGCGGCCGCTGTTTGGACGGGGATCGGACGGGGCCAGCAGGTCGGCCACCTGGTCCATGACCCGATGGGTCAGGTCGGCGGGCGGCAGGGCGCGCGCCTGCGTCTTGCTCAGCGTCTCGCTCCGCGCCTGGGCTTGCGCCGACGCAGCGACGGGCGCCGCCAGCGTCAACAGCGTCACGAGCACGATGGGACCCGACGATGCTCGCCTTGCCATAGCCAGTCCTCCAAAGGCCGCCCCTAGAGTGATCTCACCATTGTGACCGTCAAGCGGCGAAGCTCGACCGGCAAGGTTCAAACGACCGTTTGACGTTTCGGCGCGGAACGCGTTTAGCTTGGCGCCGAGCAAGGGAGCCATGACGATGTCCACCTGGGATTTCCTGGTCGGCAAGGCCGACTTCCGACAGTCCAGGATCGCGCCCGCCGAACCGTCGTCCCTGGCCGAGGGCCAGGCGCGGCTGGCGATCGAGCGCTTCGCCCTGACCGCCAACAACGTCACCTACGCACTGTTCGGCGATCAGATGCGCTACTGGGACTTCTTTCCCGGACCCGAGGGCTGGGGGCGGATCCCGGTCTGGGGCCATGCACGGGTCGAGGCCTCCAACCACCCCGACCTGGTCGTCGGCCAGAGATTCTACGGTTACTATCCGATGTCGAGCCATCTGACGGTGACGCCGCGCAAGACCCGGACCGGCTTCGCCGACGCCGCCGAGCACCGCCAGGGCCTGCCGCCGGTCTACAATCAGTACCAGGCGGTGGGGCCGGCCGATCCGGCCGAGGACTATCAGGCCCTGCTGCGGCCGCTGTTCATCACAGGCTTCCTGATCGAGGACTTCCTGGACGAGAACGACCTGTTCGGGGCGCGGTCGGTCCTACTGACCAGCGCGTCCAGCAAGACGGCGATCAGCCTGGCCTTCCAGCTGAAACAGCGGGGCAGGGCGCGGGTGGTCGGCCTGACCTCGGCCCGCAACAAGGCCTTCGTCGAGGGGCTGGGCTACTACGATCAGGTCGTGACCTATGACGAGATCGCGACCGCGCCGATCGAGGCGCCGGTGGTGCTGGTCGACTTCGCCGGCGACGCGCCGCTGCTGAAGGCCGTGCACGAGCGGTTCGGCGAGGCCCTGGCCTATTCCTGCCTGGTCGGCGGCACGCATTGGGAGGCAGAGCGCGGCGGCGGGGTCTTGCCCGGCCCCAAGCCCGTGTTCTTCTTCGCCCCCGACCGCATCCGCAAGCGGGCGACCGACTGGGGGCCGGGCGGGCTGGACGAGCGCCACGACGCCGCCTGGGCTCCCTTCGTCGCCGACGCGCCGCGCTGGCTCAAGGTGATCGAGGGCGTCGGGCCCGACGCCGTGATTCAGGCCTATGCGGCGGTGGTCGAGGGCAAGGCGGGGGCCGAGGAGGGGCGCATCCTGGCCCCTCTCCCCTAGGCTATTTCGCCAAATCCGCCGGGGTGGTCGGCTGCGAGATCACCGCCTCCATCCGCGCCCAGCGCGCGTCCTGCGACGGCCCGGCCCGTTCGACGTGGGCGCGGACCATGTCCTGGCCGAGGTTGTAGTTGATCACGTAGCTGCGATAGGTCTCGATGAAGCTCAGCGACTTCTCGGCCTTGGCGCGGGTGGTCAGGGCGTATTTGGCCAGGGCGGCGACGGCGGCCGCCTTGTCCAGTTTTCCCGACAGATAGAGGTCGGCGACGGTGTTCTGGACGCTGGCCAGTTCCGCCGTGGCCGTGGTCAGGGCGTCGTAGGTCTCGGCTGTCGCCGGATCCAGCCCGGCCAGCGGGTAGAGCGTCTTGCGCTCGAAGGCCAGTTTCTCGTCGCCCGGGAAGGCCAGGCGGATGCCGTAATTGGCCGAGCCCTCGGCGATCAGCGATTGCGGCGAGAACAGCGGATAGACGCTGAACTCGACCCAGCCCTTGCCCTTGGTCAGCTTCTCTTCCAGCAGGGCGTTCAGCACATGGTGGCCCGGATAGCCCTCGTGGCAGCCCAGGTCGACGGCGCGGCTGATCGGGGTGGGCAGGTCGGTGTTCAGCTCGATCAGGCTGTGGGCGCCGCCCTGGTACCAATTGTAGCCGCTCCAGGGCTTCTTGGTGACGAAGGCCAGGTCGAAGCGCTCGCCCTTGGGCAGGGCGATGTGGGCCTGCGTGCGGGTCTTGCACTCGGCGATCGCCGCCTTCATCACCGGCTCCAGCCGGTCGCTGGGGATCGTGTAGCGGGCCTGGAAGGCGGCGGCGCGGGTCGCCAGGTCGCCCTCGCCGGGCAGCAGCGTGTCGATCCTAGCCAGGACCTCGTCGTAGGCGCTGAGCGGCTTGATCGGCGGCCGCACGCCGAACAGGCCCTCGGCCTCGTCCTGGAAGCTGAACTTCTCACCGGCCAGCATGGCCAGCCGGGTCTGGGCGGCCTTGACCTGGCCCGTCAGGAACGCCTTGCGACGAACCTCGTCCGGGCTCAGCGCCTTGCCGTCGACGGCGGCCAGGGCGGCGGCCAGCCTGTCGGCTTCGGCGCGCAGGGCGGGCACTTCGCGCGGCTTGGCCTTGGCGGCGGCCGCCCATTCGGCGGGGCCGTAATAGGCGTCGACATAGCCGGGCTCGCGCTCGCCGGCCTCCAGCGTCAGGCGCACGAAGTCCTTGGCGACGCCGTCCAGCTTGGCGCCTTCAGGGGCGGCGAAGGCGGGGGCGGCGAGCAGGGCGAAGGCGGCGGTCGCGGCGGCGAGGCGGAGGATCATGGACGACGTCTCTGGGCGAAGAAGACGCGCAAGCTGCCTGGGACCTCGCGTCTCGGCAAGAGGTGTGGTGGGATCAGCCCCGCGCCGCTGCCGCCAGGCCCGGGAAGTCGCTGAACACGCCGTCGACGCCGGCCGCGTACAGGGCCTTGAGCACCGCCGTCGCGTCGCCCGGCTGGGCCAGGTGGTCGGCGGCGGCCGCGTCGCCGCGGCGCAGGCTGGTCGGCAGGAAGTAGTTCTCGGCCCGCACGGTCCACGGGTGGACGGCCAGGCCGGCGGCGTGGGCGTCCTTCACCAGCGACGTGGCCGGCAGCAGGTTGGTCGCGTCCTGCGGCACGATCTGGGTCTTCTCCGGGCCCAGGCCGTCGGCGTAGAGCGCGACGGCCTTCAGGCCCGAGGGGCTGACCAGCTGGGAATAGGTCACGTTCGGCAGGTCGGGCGGGCCGCCCTCGCTGGCGGTCAGCAGCACCAGCCGCGCCTTGGTCTTGGCGCGCAGGGTCTTCAGCGGCGTGACCTCGAAGCACTGGACGAAGACCGGAGCGCTGGCCGAATCCAGGTCGTTCTTCTTGAGCAGGGCGGCCATCCGATCCTCGACCGGCAGGCCGATGCCGGCGAAGTAGCTGGGGTGTTTCATCTCGGGATAGACGCCGATCGTCCGGCCCGTGCGCTGGCCGCCCGCCTTGGCGATGGCCACGACCTCGTCGAAGGTCAGCAGCTGGGCCTGGCCGTCGTATTTCGTGTTGCCGGGACGCAGTTGCGGCAGCCGCTCGCGAGCCCGCAGGGTCTTCAGCTCGGCCAGGGTGAAGTCCTCGGTGAACCAGCCGGTGATCTGCTGGCCGTCGATGGTCTTGGTCGCCTTGCGGTCGGCGAACTCGGAACGCGAGCCGACGTCGGTGGTGCCGCCGATCTCGTTCTCGTGGCGGGCCACCAGGTGGCCGTCCTTGGTCGGCACCAGGTCGGGCTCGATGAAGTCGCAGCCCTGGTCGATGGCCAGGTCGTAGGCCAGGGCGGTGTGCTCCGGCCGCAGGCCCGAGGCGCCCCGGTGGGCGATGACGATCGGCTTGCGGGCCGACGCCGCCAGGCCCGGGCCGGAGATCAAGGTTCCCGCCAAGGCGGCGGTGGCCATGGTGTGGGTGGCGAGGGCGCGGCGGGTCAGCAAGGTCATGGCGGCCATCTAGCGCGCCGATGTGACGGTTTGACCAGCCCGGCGACCGTCTGCTCGCCGATCTCGCGCCGCCGCCTAGTCCTTGCCCGACCGGTTGAGGATGGCGATCAGGCCCTGCGACTTCTGGGGCAGGTCGGAGGCCAGGCGCGAGCACATTTCGCGCACCCCGACGGCGTAGGCGTCGCCGCCCTCGGCGATCTCCTGGGCCCGGCGGGCCAGGTCTTCCAGGTCGCGGCCCATCGCCTCGATCTGCTCGCGGGCCAGCAGCCGCGCCTCGCGCTGCAGGCGCTGCACGCGCTGGGTGGTGGTCTCCGGACCCCGGCTGAAATTATAGACCTCGACCGGTTCGGCGTGGTCGGGAACAACGGTCAAGAGCGGACCATTCATGGCGTCTTCACTCCTCGGGCGGCGTCCAACGGCGGCGCCGGCCCTCGCCGATACAAGGCGGGTCCAAGCCTTGCCGTTCCCCTGGTCCGCGCCGTTCCGCGCGATCGGCGGGGTTAAGTGTCCTGCATGCCACAGCTTCGCGCCGACGGGGATCGCGGCGCCTTTGCCGAGGCCTCAGGGCGCCGTCGTCTTGCCCGCGTCCCCCGGCTCGCACGGGCCCTGATAGGTGCTGACCGCCTTCATGTTCAGGGTCTGCTTGCGCCCGAAGGCCGAGACGACCAGCTCCAGATTGGTCTCGGCGGTGGTCGTGAAGTCGCCCTTCACCGTGCCGGCCAGGGTGTAGGTGATGTTGTTCTTCTCGCAGACGTGGTCCAGCCGGAAGCCGTCGGCGGTGCGGGTCACGGCGGGATTGCCGCAGGGCGAGACCTTGCGGGCCGCCTCGGCGCCGGGGTCGTAGCCCTCGGCCAGGCACTGGGTCGATTCCTCGGGACCGCCGGGCGCCTGGGTCACGGTCTTCCAGAGGCCGGGCTTCAGGGTCCGGGGCCCGCCCGCCGCCGGGGCGGCGTCCTGGGACGTCACGGCCGGGGTCTGGACGGCGCCCCCCGCCGGGGCGCTGGCGCGGTCGTCGGTCCGCGAACAGGCGGCCAGGCCGAGAAGAACAATCGGAACCAGGAAGACGGGGCGGGGGACCAGGGTACGCATGCAAAATCCTAGCGCGGTCGGCGGCCGGCGGAAAAGACCCCATGCCCTTTCCGCGCCGCGCAAGACCTGAACGCGCGATCAGCCCGGATAGACGGCCATGGCCGGGGAATGGGCCGGCGAATGGCCCGCGACGGGCCTCGGCGGAGGCGTCGCGGGCGCGGTCGAGGCCGGGGCCTGGCGCTGGAACTTCAGGCTGCGGCCCTGGAACTGGGCGCCGGTCTCCATGGCCAGCTGCTCGTGGGTGATGTCGCCGTCGACCACGGCCGTCCCATAGAGGCGCACCTGCTTGGCCGAGACCGAACCGGTCACCCGGCCGTGGATCTCGATGACCTGGGCGTACAGCGCGCCCTCGATCCGGGCGTTGGGGCCCAGGACCAGCTTGCCGACGCGGATGTCGCCCTGGACCACGCAGTCCAGGTGCACCTCGCCGTCGCCCATCACCTCGCCCTTGATGGCCACGCCCTGGGCGACCATCGAGGCCGGCTTGGGACGCGGCGGCGCGGCGGGCTGGACCGGCGGTGGCGCCGGCTGGACGGGTTCCTGGGCCAGCGGCGTAAAGGCCGGGGCGAGGGGAGTGTCTTTCTTCTTGGCGAACATGGCGACGGCCTTGTCTCGAAATGGAGCGTTGTGGGGGAAGCTGAGCAAGAGCGGCGCCGTGGCGGGGTCCCCCTCCGGCCCTCCGGGCCACCTCCCCCAGAGGGGGAGGATCTATGCACAGATGCTCCCCCTCTGGGGGAGCTGTCGCGGAGCGACTGAGGGGGCCTTCGGCGGCGACTCGCCCCATGCTCCCCTGATGTCCAACGAAACCCTCGAACAGCTGATCGACCGCCTCCGCTCGGTGGAAGCCGAGATCGAGGCCGCCTTCGCCGCGCGGGCCGCGCGCCACGCCCACGAGCACGAGGTCCACGCCGACGCCGCCGGCAAGCCCTGTTTCAAGGCCGACGCGCTCCGGCGCCAGAAAGCGCATCGCAAGGGCCTGCACCTGGCCCGCACCCCGTGGCCCACCTTGCTGACCATGCCGCTGATCTACGGCATGGTCCTGCCGCTGTTCCTGCTCGACCTCAGCGTCAGCGTCTACCAGCTGGGCTGCTTCACCGCCTGGGGCATCGTCCGGGTCAAGCGCTCGGACTATGTGGTCATCGACCGCCACCGGCTGGGCTATCTGAACCTGGTGCAGAAGCTCAACTGCGTGTTCTGCGGCTACGGCAACGGCGTCATCGCCTATGCCCGCGAGATCACCGCCCGCACCGAGCAGTACTGGTGCCCGATCAAGCACGCCCTGGCGGTCAAGGGCAGCCACGACCGCTATCGGACCTTCCAGGCCTATGGCGACGCCGAGGGCTATGTGGCGAGCTCGGGGGCGTATCGCGAGCGGCTGAAGCGAGGCGAGTAGGGTCGCCCTGGTTCTTCTGGCCCTTGCCTCGCCAATAGAAGGACCAGATGTCCGGCTCGGGCGGCGCCGTCCCGTCCAGCGCCATCTGCCGCACCCAGCGCGGCAGCCAAGTGGCCACGTCGCGTTCCTGCCCAGGACGGTCGCGACGGATCTGGGCGACCTGGGCGATCGCCGCTCGGATGAAGCCGGCCTTGAACCTGGCGCGGACGTAGGCGCGCATCGCGCGCTTCAGGCGGGCCGGGCGGAGGCGTTTGGGGCTGGGCTGGACCATGGGGGCTCCTTTTCAAAGGCCGTGCGGCGACCACTTGCCCCCTACGGACCGCTTCGCGGTCGTCTTCCCCCACAGGGGGAAGAGCGCGAGGCTCCGCCCCCTCTGGGGGCGGACAGGCGGCGAAGCCGCCAGGTGGGGGCAAGTGTTCACCGGCACGATCTCTCAGGCTCACGCGGCAAGCCGCTGAGGTGATGGAAAGGGTCGCGGAGCGCCGGACGACGTCCGGAGTGTCTAGTGTTTGTACCGTTTCGACGAAGCCGATCGCTCCGCGCGCTCGTTATCCGCCAGCATCCGGTGGGCAGCGCTCTTAACGCTTAGCCGGACCCGGAACCGACCCTTTCGAGCCGGTCCCGGTCGCCGGGGGCGCGGGCCTATGGGCAAATCACGCGCTTTATCCCCGTTCGACGCCGACGGCGGGCGGGCTCCCCAACGATGGAAGTCCCCGGACCGCGCGAGTAACCCCCTCGCGCCTGCCCCCGCTCGATCGCCCCCCGCCGCCGCATTGGTCGCTGGCCTTGCGCCCTTTCCGGTGCGGCGAGGTGGGACAAGGATACGGCGGCTTTGGAGGATGGGGATAAGTTTGGTCGAGAAAGTTCAGGGCGTTGAAATCGCGCGGGTTTGTTCGCTGAACGCCGAGCATAACCCCTTCCCTCCCCCTCGTGGGGAGGGTGGCCCTGGCGGCGCCAGGGTCGGGGGGGGGGCTGCGGAGGCGGCCGGCGCCGTCGCCTCCGTTGCAACCCGCCCGCGTCGGCGAGCCGTGCCCGCATCCGGGGCGGATGCGGGCCGAGGGCTATGTAGCGAGCTCGGCGGTGTATCGCGCGCGGCTGAGGCGAGGCGACTAGGGGCGGGCTAAGCCGATCTTTGAATTGCAGAGGCTGGAGTCAAGCGTTGTATGTGTAGCGGTTGTTTGAAAATTAAACAGGTGTGAGCTTTATTTCATTCAAAAGCTTGTTCGCAGCGGATGAGCCTTTTCTATATAGAAACATGACGCGAAGAATATTAGCGGCGTGATCGCAATCGAATGTTACGACGTAACTTGAAGCTTCGCAAACTTTGAGGCGATTATTCCTAGGGTGTCGATGTAGGCCTTCCCGATCCGCGCATCCTTCTTCCTGGATGCCATCAAGCGTTTTTTCTGTTGCGCCCCGTCGGCTGCTTCGCATCGCATTCCAAGCACTGATCGCTGTGCGATTAATCAACCTTTCCATTCTTTTCACTGAGGTCCCCCTGGTCCTTGGATGGCTGGCCTAGTCCGTAGGCAAACATTAGCTCTCGATTGTACGCCTCAATTTCGGATTGCAAATCTTGCGCTCGCTCGGACACGGCCGTCAATGCGCTTTCTTCTGCATCGATTTGCATGCCGCGCAGCCCAAAGAGCGGGACTTCGAGTTCTATAGCATCTACTTGATGAGCGATTTCTCGAACTAATCGAGAATGCAAGTGTTTGAGCGCCCGAACCTTCATCACGTCGCTCACGTCCAGCCGCGAGAGATCGCGCCAATTCAGCGCGAGGTCAAAGTCTGAAAATGGCCGGGCATAGACTGCTAATTCCCTGGCCAAATCCTTTCCCGTGATGCCTGTCGCTTGCGCGTTGTCGATCGAAAAGAGGAAACGTTCGCAATCCTCCGCGAGTCTGGACAGGTCTGCGTGTAATAGCGATGCCAGTGCGGCGCGTTCCGCCTTGGCTCTTTCTTGTTCACGCGCGTCCGCGTGGGCGAGAACCGCCTGTGCGGCGGAGGCCTGGGCGAGGGTCTGCCGATGAAGCGCCAGCACGCCTGCCGCCGCGCCAAGGAACGCGACGATCCCCGCGATCAAGGTCTGAAAGTCTTTCAGAAAATTGTAAATCGAAGTGAAAACGGATGGTGCCGCATCACTGGTCTGAATGGCGACAGAGATCGTGTAGCCGTCCATTCGCCAGGCCCCCGAGGCATCGCTTAGCGTGTAAGCATCCTCATACGGTCCGCTCCATCGCGCAAGGCCGCCGCCCGGGCGTCGACCAGGGCGGCCAGGCGATGGCGCATCATCCGGGCGCTGCGCGCGGCGGCTGGCGTTTCGCAGGAAGGCCTGGCCCGGCATCGAACGCGGCGAACGCAACGTGGCCCTCGTGAACATCGTCCGCATCGCGCGCGGGCTGGAGGTCAGCCCTCAGGTGTTCTTCGCCGAGATGGATGCGAAGTAAGCGCGCGCCCCTTCCTCGCGAAGGGGAGCCAGCCTTTCATCTCACGGCGAGACGATCGCCGGTCTGGACAGGTCACTCAAGGACGGCGCTCCGCGCCGCCGCGTCGCGGCTGGCCGCAGGCCAGTCCTTGACTGACCTGTCCAGACCGGCACGCTGCTGCCTACGAGAGATGTAAGGCGGGGCAGGGCGCGAGACGCCTGCCCTTCGAGGGGCAAATGTTCAGGTCAGGCGCGGAGCGAGCCTGGGCTGTCCTTCATCTCACGAGGGCTGTAATGTCTATGCTTCAGCTACCTTTGTTATTTCTACGATATCGACGCCAAGTTGTTTTGATTCTAGAAGGCCTCCCTTATGTGTCAATGCAATAACTTCGTACCGATCATTGACAATTGGGCCTCCGCTCAACCCGTCACCGAGTATCGCATCCACCTCTACATAACGAACCGCACTTTTTGTACTTCGGCCTACGATTTTTCCAGTTCGTTCCGACAAGCCGTCTCCGGAAGCAAATTCCGGATAACCAAGCGCTATGATTGAGCTCTTAACATGCTCCGCACCAGTCGCAGGGCGTAAGGAAGCTTGATCTTCGGCTGGAATGTCGTGCTCTAGGAGTGCGATGTCGCGATGCTTGCAGAATTTACCTCCGACTTTGGCTCTGAACTTCTTTGTGGGCTCGTGAGGGCGATAGAGGTCAGCCCACTCGCTCACCATGCCATCCAATGTATGGAATGCCGTCACCAAACCGACTCCATCTAATAAGAAGGCGGTTCCCTGGGCTCCATCACCATCGAAATGCTCAATGACGAATATCGCAGACTTTGCGACTTCTTCATTTGTGGGATCTATCGGTGCGGGATTATCTGGGAAGTGTTTATTGTATCGCTGGGCAAGCGTTCGATATGTATAAAAGCTACGACTTCGCACTTGAGCCAACCATTCAAGTCGCCCCCTTAGGACATCTTTGAGAAGGGCGTCGCTGCCGTACTTCTCGTTATAGGAGGTTTGGGCGGCCGAGAGGCCCAATTTGTCTATCTTGTATAGGCTAGCGCGTAGGTCCCTTATGAAGGTTCGACGTACGTTAGTGAATTCGTTGACGATCAAACCTGTCACTTCTTTCCTTGACTTGCGATCCGCATAGCGAGTTTTGACCGGATTAATCGTGAAATTATTCGATGAGATGATAAGGCGTAGCTCTTTGGATAGGCCCTCAACTGATAGAGCACCGGCCTCCTGCAGCGGTTCGCTGAATAGCGCGACCGGGCGTACATAGCTCGAGAAGGTAATATCGTCGGCATATCGAGTATAGCGTATTCGATTAGCCTTGGAAAATTGTGTTAGATCTTTGTCTAGTCGAAAGCTCACCATATTCGCCAGCAGTGGAGAAGTTGGAGCGCCTTGAGGGAGTTGATTGTTGACGATGCAGATGTGGCAAATCGCTCGCGCGACTTCTGGAGCGAAGCCAATTGCCTGAAGCATTCCATGCACGCGATTTCGGGTGATGTTTCCGAAGTAATTTTCCAGATCAAGATTGAGGAGGTAGGGACGGGCTTGGTGCGAATTGGCGTTAGTGATCGCACTGCGCCCAACTACAAAGCCATGCGCTGCCGGCCGTGGCTTGTAGCGCGGTTCAAGAAGTTCGAGCATTTTCCTCTGCAGGAACTTGAGGCGATCCTCCGGCACAAGGAGATTGCGAAAGCCCCCGCGCCTTTTGGGAATATTCACCGCCCGATATCGATGGTGAGCGTAGCGGGATAGAAACCGCGCTTCTCCCGCGCCGACGCCGAGATACGCGTGCAGCGCCGCAACTGAGGTCAACTGAGGTGGCAAAGCCGCCATAAGTGAGACGCCCCCTCCTTCTCCGAATGTGCATCAGGGAATTTCGGTCAGTCGATCATTTGATCAGGCATTCCGTCAGACGTCGCAGTTACCACAACGCGCTATTCGAGGAGGCACCTCGAGGGAACTCTAGGATCTTGAACTGAGTAGTCAACCCACGGTGCAGCTTGTCTTTCGTACCGCTCTGTTCGGGTGTAAGCGTATAAAGCCCCTACAACCGCCCCTTCCGAAACGCCTCCGCCTGCTCCGCCCTTAATTCCGCGCGCACCCGCTTGGGCATCGCCTTGTCCACCGTCTCGCCGACCGCCGTCAGGGCTTCGTTGGCGAACTCCAGGTCCATCAGCTTCATGCGCTTGATCTCGTCGCGCAGGCGGGCGGCGGTTTCGAACTCCAGGTTCGCGGCGGCTTCGCGCATGCGGGCTTCCAGGTCCTTGAGGGCGGCCTTGAAGTTGTCGCCGCTGAACGGCTTGGCGTCCTTGCCCTCGCCGATGCCGCCGATCGGCACCAGCACGCGGTCGCCGCGCTCGTAGGGGCTGTTGAGGATGTCCTTGATGTCGCGCTTGACGCTCTCGGGCGTGATGCCGTGCTCGAGATTGTAGGCGTGCTGCTTCTCGCGGCGGCGCGAGGTCTCGCCCATGGCCCGCTCCATGCTGCCGGTGATCCGGTCGGCATAGAGGATGACCTTGCCGTCGATGTTGCGCGCGGCGCGGCCGATGGTCTGGATCAGCGAGGTCTCCGAGCGCAGGAAGCCTTCCTTGTCGGCGTCGAGGATGGCGACCAGGCCGCATTCGGGGATGTCCAGGCCCTCGCGCAGCAGGTTGATGCCGACCAGCACGTCGAACATGCCCAGGCGCAGGTCGCGGATGATCTCGATCCGCTCCATGGTGTCGACGTCGCCGTGCATGTAGCGCACGGCGATGCCCTGCTCGTTGAGGTATTCGGTCAGGTCCTCGGCCATCTTCTTGGTCAGGACGGTGACCAGGGTGCGGTAGCCGGCGGCCTTGGTCTGGCGGATCTCATCGACCACGTCGTCGACCTGGCTGGCGCCGTCCTTGGAGACCGGGCGGACCTCGACCGGCGGGTCGATCAGGCCGGTGGGGCGGATCACCTGTTCGGCGAACACGCCGCCGGCCCGCTCCAGCTCCCACTTGGCCGGGGTGGCGCTGACATGCACCGTCTGCGGCCGCATGGCGTCCCACTCCTCGAACTTGAGCGGGCGGTTGTCCAGGGCGGAGGGCAGGCGGAAGCCATACTCGGCCAGGGTCCATTTGCGGCTGCGGTCGCCCTTGTACATGGCGCCGATCTGCGGGACCGTCTGGTGGCTCTCGTCGGTGAACAGCAGGGCGTTGTCGGGGATGTATTCGAAGAAGGTCGGCGGCGGCTCGCCCGGCTGGCGGCCCGACAGGTAGCGGCTGTAGTTCTCGATGCCGGCGCAGGAGCCGGTGGTCTCGATCATCTCGAGGTCGAAATTGGTCCGCTGCTCCAGGCGCTGGGCCTCCAGCAGCTTGCCGTTGGCCTCCATCCAGGCCAGGCGCTCCTTGAGCTCGGCGCGGATGCTGATGATCGCCTGGCGCAGGGTGGGGCGCGGGGTGACGTGGTGGCTGTTGGCGTAGACCTTGATGGTCTCCAGGTCGCCGGTCTTCTTGCCGGTCAGCGGGTCGAACTCGCTGATGCTCTCGACCTCGTCGCCGAACAGGCTGATGCGCCAGGCGCGGTCCTCGTAGTGGGCGGGGAAGATCTCGATGGTGTCGCCGCGGCGGCGGAACGTGCCGCGCTCGAAGGCGGCGTCGTTGCGCTTGTACTGCTGGGCGACCAGGTCGGCCATCATCTGCTTTTCGTTGATGGTCTGGCCGACCTCCAGGGTGAAGGTCATGGCCGTATAGGTCTCGACCGAGCCGATGCCGTAGATGCAGCTGACCGAGGCCACCACGATCACGTCGTCGCGCTCGAGGATCGCCCGCGTCGCCGAGTGGCGCATGCGGTCGATCTGCTCGTTGATGGAGCTGTCCTTCTCGATATAGGTGTCGGTGCGCGGGACGTAGGCTTCGGGCTGGTAGTAGTCGTAATAGCTGACGAAGTACTCGACCGCGTTGTCGGGGAAGAAGCTCTTCATCTCGCTGTAGAGCTGGGCGGCCAGGGTCTTGTTCGGGGCCAGGATCAGGGCCGGGCGCTGGGTGGCCTCGATGACCTTGGCCATGGTGAAGGTCTTGCCCGAGCCGGTGACGCCCAGCAGCACCTGGTCGTTTTCCTTGCCCTCCAGCCCCTGGACGAGTTCGGCGATCGCGGTCGGCTGGTCGCCGGCCGGCTCGTAGTCGCTGACCAGCTTGAACCGCTTGCCGCCTTCCGACTTGTCCGGCCGCGCGGGCCGGTGCGGAGTCCAGAGCATGGGCATGGAGCCGTCGGCTTCGGCGTCCAGCGCGACGTCATGGATGAACTTCGCGGAGACATCTGACATGCCGCCGGCATCGGTCGTGGAGGATCGGGCCATGTTGGGGAAGGTAGGTCCGCGGGGGCTGGAAGGCTAGGGGGGCTGCTGACAGAGGCTGTCAGCAGAATGGCGGCAGGTGGCGGCATGGCCTTTCACGGTCAAGGTTTCGATCTTGTCGCCACAGCCAGAGGTGGGGCGCGGGCGGCCATGATCGATAGGAAGCGCGGGACGGGCCCGTTGGTTCGCGCCATGGGGCTCTGGGCCTGCTGGCCGTGGCGATGACGGCGGGAGCGCCATGCCCTGTCCCCGCCATGAAAGCACAACAAAATTGAACTTGCGGCCGAGCTGACGGTGAAGCTATGCCGAGTACAGGTTTTGTGCTCGGGGGGTTGAGCGTTGCGTAACCGGTTTTTTGCGGCCACGGCCCTGCTGCTGGCGACGATGGCCTTGACCGCCTGCGGGGGCGGCGGTGGCGGAGGCGGCGGCGGACCGTCAGGCGGCGTTGTAACGCCCGTGCCGCCCGCGCCGCCGGCCCTGCCCACGCCGCCCGGACCGCCGGCCGGATCCAGCGCCAGCGCCGTGGTCTGGATCGGTCCGTCCGTATCGACCACCGCCGGCGGCGCGTCCGCCATGGTCCGTCGCCAGGACAACGTCGCTTCCAGCATCTCGGTGGTCTACGACAGCCAGGGCACGGCCAGCACGGTCGACGACCGCTATACGGTCCGCTACGGCCACGACGGCTACGAGCGTGGCTTCAGCGGTTTCGCGACCAGCGGCGACGTCTACGGAACCTACCGCATCGCGACCCAGACCGTCGGCGGCCGGGGCGAGGCGTTCTACGTGCTGGATATCAGCAACGCCTTCGCCAACAGCCTCGACTATGTGCAGATGGTGTCGTTCGAGCGCGAGGTCAGCGCGACCCAGGCCCAGCTGGCCTATCTGACGGTCGGGCTGCAGACGCCGCGCGGTTCGATGCCGACCACCGGCACGGCGCGTTTCGAAGGCGAGACGCGCGGGCTGATCTCCACCGCCTCCAACAATCTGTATGGCACCACCAGCGACATCCAGATGACCGCCAACTTCGCGTCCGGCGCGCTGAGCGGGTCGACCTCGAACTTCCGCAATCACAGCCTGACCGGCAACCCCGCGGATTACTTGGGCAACGACCCCAACTTCACCTTCACCGCCTCGATCATCAGCGGCACGGCCAATTTCAGCGGCGCGGCGACCGCCCCGTTCAACGCCGCAGCCCTCGGCGGCGGCGGCGGCGGGCCGGGGCTGAGCGGCACGGTGCAGGGCACGTTCTTCGGCCCCAACGCCGACGAGGTCGGCCTGGCCTACGACCTGAACATGGCGACCAGCAGCGCCTGGATGCAGGGCGTGGCGGTGATGGGCCGCAAGCCTTGAGACTCCAGTCTTGAGGCGGGGCGGCCAGGCGGCGCTGTCCGCCCTGGCCGCCGCGATCGTCCTGACCGGCGAGGTCGCCCAAGCGCGCCAGGCGGCCGATGCGTCACCTGCGTCGCCAAAGCCGCCTAGCCATGTCCAGACCCTGACGGGCGACCAGGCCTTCGCGGCGGCGTTGCAGCTGTTCATCCAAGCCGGCGACCATCGCCAGGCCCTCGCGCTGATCGACAGCCGGCCCGACCTGGCGCAGCGGGCCGACGCCGTGCGCCTGCGGGCCCAACTGCTGGCCTTGCTGGGCCGCGAGCCCGAGGCCCTGGCGCTGCTCGAGGCGCACCTGACGCGCGACGCCGGCGACGCCCTGGCCCGTTTCCAGCTGGCGGAGCTGCATTTCGCCGCCCGCCGCGACATCTCCGCCACCCTGGCCTACCGCCTGGCCCTGGCCGGCAAGCTGGACCCGGTTCGGGCGCGGGTCGCCAATGTCCGTCTCGTCGAAATCCAGCAGCGTCGCCGCTGGCGGTTCTGGGCCGGCGCCTCGATCGCGCCCGACAGCAATCTGAACGGCGCCACCAGCGCCACGCGGGTAGAGCTGTTCGGCCTGCCGTTCGAACTGGACGACAACGCCCGGCGGCGGGGCGGGGTCAGCCTGTCGGCCCAGGGCGGGATCGAGCGGCGCTTTCGCCTCGACGAACGCCTGGCCGTCCGGAGCGCCCTGGTCGGATCGTTCACCAATGCGCCCGGCGGCGAGTTCGACGGCGCCTTCCTGTCCTTGCGGGCGGGGCCGGAATGGACCCTGTCGCCGCGGGCCCAGGTGACGCTGCAGGGCACGGTCAATGGGCGCTGGTACGGCGGGGCGCCCTACGAAACCAGCGCCGGCCTGCGGGTCGAGGGCGAGCTGTCGACCCGCGACAACGCCGTCCGCTGGCTGGGCGGGGCGCGGGCCGAGGCGGTGGACGGCCGGATGAGCGACGGCCACGACGGCGGGTTCTATGGCCTGGATCTGGCGCGGACCCGGTATCTGGGGCCGACCTCGCTGTGGCGAGCGAGCGGGGTGGTCAACGTGCGCGACGCCCGCTCGTCGCTGGAAAGCTACACTCAGGTTCAGTTGGCCGCCGGCCGGCTCTATCCGCTGCCTTTCGCCACCCTGGCCTATGTCGAGCCCTATGTGATGCGGCGGCGGTTCGACGGGGTCGCGGCGGCGTTCGGCGTTCGGCGGGTCGATACCGAGTACGGCCTGGCCGCGCGGCTGTCCAAGCGTGACTGGATCTGGCGGGGCGCCTATCCGTTCGTGTCGGTCTCGGCGACCCGCAACGACTCCAGCCTGACGCTGAACCGCTTCACCCGCCGGCGGGTCGAGTTCGGGCTGACGCGGGAGTTCTAGACCTTCGGCGGGGCCATGACGTCAGGCCCGATCGGCGCGGCGATGCGGCGGGCCGAGGTGATCGGCACCGGCGGGTCCAGGATCTGGCCCTTCATCACCGGGTTGATCGCCTTGCCGGGGGTGGGCAGGGCCAGGATCGTCTTGGCCACGTCCATGCCCTGGACCACGCGGCCGAAGGCGGCGAAGCCCTGATTGTCGCCCGTGCCGGCCGGGTTAGCGTCCAGATAGGGCGCGTCGCCGATGCAGATGAAGAAGTCCGAGGTGGCGGTGCCGGGCGCGTTGCGGGCGATCGAGACCGTGCCGTCCACGTGCTTGAGCCCCGTCTGGCTGGTGGGCTCGTGGGCCACCGGCGGCAGGGCGCCGACGTTCTGCAAGCCGCCCTGGATCAGGCCGTAGTCCACCGCCCCCGGCGCGCGCGAGGCGCGGAAGAAGGTGGCCTTGTCATACAGCTTGCGGTCGACATAGCGCAGGAAGTTGGCGGTGGTCAGCGGGGCCTGGGCCACGGCCAGCTCGATGACGATCCGGCCCTGCGGGGTGTCGATGGCGACATGGACGGGCGGCTTGGCGGCGGGCGCCGGCGAGGGGACCTGCGCGACGGCGGGAAAGGCGGCCAGCAGGCCGGCGCCGATCAGGAGCTCGCGGCGGAGGAAGGAGCTTTGGGTCATGGGGGCGACCTTAGAGAAAACCCTCTCCCATGGGGAGAGGGAGGGGCCCATGCGCAGCATGGGAGGGTGAGGGGGTGGTGAGCCAGCCGGCGTGCCGGCAGGGTGTCGGCGTGAAACCGGACAGGGCGTCACCCCTCACCCTCCCACCGCTGCGCGGCGGGCCCCTCCCTCTCCCCTCCGGGAGAGGGTTCATATCAGACCAGCATGCCGTGCCCGCGCAGGATCACCAGCCGGCCGGGATTGAAGAACGGCAGGGCGAGGGTCGCCGCGAGCATCAGTTCGAAGGCCAGGCGGCTGAGGTTCAACCGAGCGCGGGGGCGGTCGAGCAGGGCCGAGACGGCGCGGCCCAGGGCGGCGCCCATCCAGGCCATGGCCAGGGCGAAGGCCATCGCCGCCCCGACGTTCGACTGATAGCCCAGGAACAGGGCCGTGGCGGCGTGCGACAGGATCAGCAGTCCGCCCAGCGCCCGGCCCTCGGTCCGGCCATCGGACCTGAGCTCGGACCTTGGCTCGGTCTTGCCCTCGGTGAGGGGGACGGCGGTCGGCAACGCCTGCTCGCCCTCGGCGGTGTCGTCCTCCTGGGTCGTCAGGCCCGACGCCGAACCGGGACGCACCAGGGTCAGGCCGCCCAGCACCCCGCCGATCACGCAGGCGATGATCGCCAGGATGAGCGAAAGGCCGTAGCTCGAAATGGTCACGCTGATCTCGTCTCCAGGCGTTCAGTGTCTGGGCGTTCGGTCTCTGGGCGTTCGGTGTCCGGCCTAGGCGGGCGCATGGCAGACGGCCTCGACGTTGCGGCCGTCCGGATCGAACACGAAAGCCCCGTAATAGTTGGGATGATAATGCGGCCGAATCCCGGGCGGTCCATTGTCCTTGCCGCCGGCCGCCAGGGCCGCGGCGTAGAAGGCGTCGACCGCCGCGCGGGTCGGGGCGACGAAGGCGATGTGCATCGGCCCGGTCAGGGCCTCTTCCTGGCTGATCCAGAAGCTGGGCTTGCCGGCCTGGATGTCGCGGCCGTCGGCGCGGGGCCCGTAGCCCAGCACTTCGGAGCCGCCGGTGATCTCGGCGCCGACGCTCATCACCACGTCGATGCCCAGAGGCGCGAAGGCCGCGTCGTAGAAGGCCCTGGAGCGGGCCAGGTCGGTGACCCGCAGTCCGATATGATCGATCATCAGCGCACTCTTATATGAAACACGACCTTGCGGTCGCCCGGTTGGTCGGCCTCCCAGGGCCGTTTCAGCGTGAAGGACAGGTCGGTCCGGCCGCGCCCGGCGGCCGTGTAGCGGTAGACCGCGCGAACCGGCGCGCCCGGCGCCTTGGCGTCGGTCACGAAGCTGGAGCCGCCGGCCAGCAGGGGCGGGGCCTCGCGGTCCAGCCGCCACGCATGGCCCGGGCCGGCGTTCAGCGGCAGGGCGATCTCCAGGTCCTGGCCCCTGACCAGATCGACCACGCCGGCGTCGGCGTCGACGTCGGTCACCGTGCGCAGCGGCGTGGGCGCGGGCGTGGCGCAGGCGCCGAGCGCCAACAGGCCGGCGAAAACCAGCGGGCGAAAAGTAAGAGGGGGGAACGTCTTCATGGCGTCTCTTTTGGTCCCTATCCTGACGGTCGGGGCGTTGTGGAGCCGACTTGCCCACAGCAAATCGGCGGTCGTCGTCCTTGACTCCCCCCGCCGCCGGTCCTAACTCCTGCCCGGCGTTGGCACTCGATGGGAGCGACTGCTAACAGCGACGCTCCCCGCTGCCGACGGACCGTAATTCTAACCGTCCCGACGGAGAAGACCCTATGAAGTTTCGTCCTCTTGGCGACCGCGTCCTCGTGAAGCGTGTCGAAGAAGAAACCAAAACCAAGGGCGGGATCATCATCCCCGACACCGCCAAGGAAAAGCCGCAGGAAGGCGAAGTCGTCGCCGTCGGCCCCGGCGCCCGCAACGACAAGGGCGACGTCGTCGCCCTGGACCTGAAGGCCGGCGACAAGATCCTGTTCGGCAAGTGGTCGGGCAGCGAAGTGAAGGTCGACGGTGAAGACCTGCTGATCATGAAGGAAAGCGACGTCCTGGGCGTGATCGAGGCCTAACGGCTTCTCCCGTTCGCACCGCTTTCAACTCCAGTTTCTCTTTTAGAAGGGCTCATACACATGGCCGCTAAAGACGTTTATTTCTCCTCGGACGCGCGCGACAAGATGCTGCGCGGCGTCAACATCCTCGCCAACGCGGTGAAGGTGACCCTGGGTCCCAAGGGCCGCAACGTCGTGATCGAAAAGTCCTTCGGCGCTCCGCGCTCGACCAAGGACGGCGTCTCGGTCGCCAAGGAAATCGAACTGGCTGACAAGTTCGAGAACCTCGGCGCGCAGATGATCCGCGAAGTGGCCTCCAAGACCAATGACAAGGCCGGCGACGGCACCACCACCGCCACCGTCCTGGCTCAAGCCATCGTTCAGGAAGGCCTCAAGTCGGTCGCCGCCGGCATGAACCCGATGGACCTGAAGCGCGGCATCGACAAGGCCGTCCACATCGTCGTCGCCGAGATCAAGGCGTCGTCGAAGAAGGTCACCACCAACACCGAAATCGCCCAGGTCGGCACCATCTCGGCCAACGGCGACAAGGAAGTGGGCGACATGATCGCCCGCGCCATGGACAAGGTCGGCAACGAAGGCGTCATCACCGTCGAAGAAGCCAAGACCGCCGAGACCGAACTCGACGTCGTCGAAGGCATGCAGTTCGACCGCGGCTACCTGTCGCCGTACTTCATCACCAACGCCGACAAGATGGAAGTTCAGCTCGAAGAGCCGCTCATCCTGCTGTTCGAAAAGAAGCTCTCGTCGCTGCAGCCGCTGCTGCCGGTGCTGGAAGCCGTCGTCCAGTCGGGCCGTCCGCTGGTGATCATCGCCGAGGACGTCGAGGGCGAAGCCCTGGCCACCCTGGTGGTCAACAAGCTGCGTGGCGGCCTGCGCGTCGCCGCCGTCAAGGCGCCGGGCTTCGGTGATCGCCGCAAGGCGATGCTGGAAGACCTGGCCATCCTGACCGGCGCTCAAGTCGTGTCGGAAGACCTGGGCATCAAGCTCGAGAACGTGTCGCTCGACATGCTCGGCAAGGCCAAGAAGGTCACCATCACCAAGGACGACACCACCATCGTGGACGGCGTTGGCGAGAAGACCGCGATCGAAGCGCGCATCACCCAGATCAAGCGCCAGATCGAAGACACCACGTCGGACTACGACAAGGAAAAGCTGCAAGAGCGTCTGGCCAAGCTGGCCGGCGGCGTCGCGGTCATCCGCGTCGGCGGCTCGACCGAAGTCGAAGTGAAGGAAAAGAAGGACCGCGTCGACGACGCCCTCAACGCGACCCGCGCGGCCGCCGATGAAGGCATCGTCCCCGGCGGCGGCGTGGCTCTGCTGAAGGCCTCCAAGGCCCTGGCCGGCCTGACCGGCGACAACGACGACCAGACCGCCGGCATCGCGATCGTGCGTCGCGCCCTGCAGGCTCCGATCCGTCAGATCGCCGAGAACGCCGGCGTGGAAGGCTCGATCGTCGTGGGCAAGATCCTCGAGAACGACTCGGCCACCTTCGGCTTCAACGCCCAGACCGAGCAGTATGTCGACCTGATCGCCGACGGCGTCATCGACCCCGCCAAGGTTGTCCGCACCGCTCTGCAGGACGCCGCCTCGGTGGCCGGCCTGCTGATCACCACGGAAGCCGCGATCGTCGAAGCCCCCAAGAAGGGTGGCGGCGCCGGTGGCCCTCCGGGCGGCGGCATGGGCGGCATGGGCGACATGGACTTCTAAGAAATCCATAAAAGTCGCCCATTCCTCAAAGGGCTCGGGATCGACATGTCGATCCCGAGTGGCGACATGGACTTCTAAGGAAGTCCGGTCAGCACCTGCTGATACCTACGACGAAGGGCGGGACCGAAAGGTCCCGCCCTTTTTCTTTGGGCGGATTGGAGGCTCGAAGGCGGCGGTATGGTCACCTTCGCCTCACATTGGCGTTATGCGGCCCCATCCAGGGCGTCGACCTGCTAGGCTTGCATCCGTCGCGGAGGCCGCACCGCGCCTCCGACGCCGCCGAGCCTCGGCTCATGTCGCATCGGGCGACAGGGTTCGCCGTCCCTTAGACGGCAGATCCAAATCCTTGGAGACACTTCCGCGCCGCGCACGGCGCATTCCTTTTTAGAGGGCTGTTCATGACACCATTCGCCGCCGCCGACGACGCGATCAAATTCGCCGCCCCCGAGCTCACCGCTTCCGGGCCCGTCGTCTCCGAACCGCGGGCCGCCCAGCGGCCCTACGCCAGCCCGCCAGACTCCGCCGTAAACCAGGTCTCCAGCGCATCGCTCGTCCGTCCGGGCGAGGACGCCGACCTCATGCGCCTGATGCGCGCCCTCTAGGCGCGCCGCCGAACCGATCTTTCCAGCCGGGGACGGCGCGGGGCTCCGGTTCCGCGTCGAGCCTTGACGCGACCACGACGGAGGCGACATGAGCGCGCATATCCTGACCTTCCCCACCAACGCCCCCACGGTGTTGGAGGCCCCGCCGGCCTTGCCGATCGCCGACCACGCCCTGTTCCTGGACCTGGACGGCACCCTGGCGCCGTTCGCCGACCGGCCCGACGCCGTGCGGCCCGACCCTCGCCGCACGGCCATCCTCGCCCGTCTGGGCGTTCTGTTCGAGCACCGCCTGGCGGTGGTCAGCGGCCGCACCCTGGCCGAGGTGACCGACCTGACCGGCGGCGTGGTGGTGGCCGCGGCCGGCGTCCACGGCCTGCAGCGGCGCACCGGCTGGGGCGACGAGGTCGCCTTCCGCAGCGATCCCCGGCTGACCGAGGCCGTGGCCGCCTTCACCGCCCTGGCCAAGGCCCAGGCGGGCCTGCTGGTCGAGAACAAGGGCGTCAGCGTCGCCCTGCACTACCGCCTGGCCCCCGCCGCCGAGGACGCCGTGCGCGACGCCGCCCAGCGGCTGGAGGCCTCGACCGGTCTGGTGCTGCAGGAAGGCGACCACGTCGCCGAGCTGCGCACCGCCGGGCCGAACAAGGGCGACGCCATCACCGCCTTCCTGGGCGAGGCGCCGTTCGCCGGGGCGCGGCCGATCTTCGTGGGCGACGACGTCACCGACGAGGACGGCTTCAGGGCCGCCGTCGAGGCCGGCGGATTCGGCGTGATGGTGGGTGGTCCGCGCCACAGCGCCGCGCGTTATCGCCTGGAGAGCGTGGCGCAGGTGCTCGACTGGCTCGAGGCCGCCGCGCCGGAGGTCGCGCGATGAGTCGTCTGATCGTGGTGTCCAACCGGGTCAACCCGCCGGCCGACGCCAATGTCGGCTCGGCCGGAGGCTTGGCCATGGCCCTGGCGGCGGCCTTGCGGGAATCGTCGGGTGTCTGGTTCGGCTGGAGCGGCGAGACGGTCGAGACCTTCACCGGCCAGATCACCATGCAGAAGGTGGCCGGGGTGACCGTCGCCCTGGTCGCGCTGGAGGAGCAGGATCGCCGCGAGTACTACAACGGCTACGCCAACAAGACCCTGTGGCCGCTGCTGCATTCACGCACCGACCTGGCGGTGTTCGAGCGCTCGTTCGGCGAGGGCTATGAGCGAGTCAATCGCCGGTTCGCCGAGACGCTGCGGCCGCTGATCGGCGAGGACGACCTGATCTGGGTACACGATTACCACCTGTTCCCCTTGGCCCAGGAACTGCGCCGGCTGGGCGTGACCAATCGCATCGGCTTCTTCCTGCACGTGCCCTGGCCCGGCCGACGGCTGATGACGACCCTGCCCGAGCATCGCCAACTGGTCGAGGCCATGCTCGACTACGACGTGATCGGCTTCCAGACCCGCGACTCCCAGGAGGCCTTCGAGGACTATGTGGCGCGCGAGCTGGAGGGCGAGGCCGCCGACGGCCGGGTCACCGTGGGCGAACGTTCGGCGGCGGTCGGCGCCTTTCCCATCGGCATCGAGGGCGAAGCCTTCGCCAAGACGGCGGCCGGCGAGCGGGCCGGGACCATGCTGGCGCGCATGCGCCTGAGCCAGGCGGGGCGAAAGACCATCCTGGGCGTCGATCGCCTGGACTATTCCAAGGGGCTGGAGGAGCGGTTCCTGGCCTATGAGCAACTGCTGGCCGATCATCCCGAATGGGCCGAGCAGGTCTACCTGCTGCAGATCGCCACCCCCAGCCGCGACGAGGTCGACGCCTATCAGGAGATCCGCGCCCGGCTGGACGGGGTGTCGGGCCGGATCAACGGCGCCTACGCCACCGTCGACTGGGTGCCGGTGCGCTACGTCAACCGGGCCTACCGCCGCGACGAGCTGGCCGGGGTCTATCGCGCGGCCCATGTCGGTCTGGTCACGCCGCTGCGCGACGGGATGAACCTGGTGGCCAAGGAATATGTCGCGGCCCAGGACCCCGAGGATCCGGGCGTGCTGGTGCTGTCGCGCTATGCCGGCGCGGCCGAGCAGATGACCGACGCCCTGATCGTCAATCCATTCAGCCGCGAGGACCTGTCCGAAGCCCTGGCCGTCGCCCTGGCCATGCCGCTGGCCGAACGGCGAGCGCGGTGGGAGCGGCTGATGGAGGGCGTGCTGCGCGACGACGTCGCCGCCTGGCGCGACGCCTTCGTCCGGGCGCTTGAGGGCGGGCCCCTGACCCGTTCCCGCTCAGCTTGTGGATAACCGATCACAGCCGCGTTAACACATGGAGCGAAACCCAGGCCAAGTCCGTTTCTGACTCCGCGAACGCACGGCAGCGTTCCTGGAGGGCTGGGCATGGCGCGTCACGAGATCCATCAGTTCCGCGACCGGCGGTCGCCGCGTCCGGTGTTCATCATCCTGGGGTTGGGTGTGTGGCTGGCCTTGGGCGTCATCAGCCAGGCGGCGTTCCAGGTCCTCGGCTAGGCCCGATAGCCTGACGTTCGCTCTCTTTCCGCGAACGTAGCGTGTATACGTTTCAAGGTTGTGGGCCTATTCTCCCTGGCGAGGCGCGTCAGCGACGTGTCCACAGGGAGAAACGCGATGCGTGACGGGCTCTCTCGCCGGCCGCCGGAACCCCATGCGCCGGGGATCGAGGTGATCCTGGCGGGCTTGGCGCTATGGCTGCTCCTGGGACTGGTCGCCCAGGTCGCGAGCCGCCTGGTCCGTTGAAGCGGCGGTGTCCCACCGTCGTCCTTGAGCGCCGGCCGCAAATCGCTACACAGGCGACATGTTCCGCCAGCGCCCCGACGCCGATCTGATCGTTCAAGGCTGGGTCGTCGGCGTGATGGTCGAGATCGCGGGCGAGCGCCTGCCGGTCCGCCACTACTTCGCCGTCGGCAAGCCCGACCGCGCCCAGGCCGAGTGGGCCGCCGTGGACCTGGCCATGCAGACCGGCCCCGTCGCCTCCAGCCCGTCGGCCGGCCGCGAACCGGTCGAGGCCCTGCGCGAGGTGGTGGCCTTCAAGATGCGCGAGCTGGGCCTGAAGCCCGGCGAGGCGCGGGCCTTGGGCGACAAGTTTCCGCGGCGGTGGCTGCCGGCTTGAGCTGAACCGCCATGCGTCCTTCGAGGCCCGCTGCGCGGGCGCCTCAGGATGAGGAGCTTTGTTGCTGAATTCCTCTTCCTGAGGTGCGAGGCGCAGCCGAGCCTCGAAGGACGCACGGCGATCGCGGCCTCTTCCATTCGGCCGCATCCCAAGCCATCCTCCGCCCCAAACAAGCGTTGGAGGGGTGGATATGTCACGCAAGCTATGGGCCGCGCTGGGCCTGATCACGACCCTGGGTCTGAGCACGAGCGCCTGCGCTCAGCCCGCCCCCGCCGGTCCGGTCAAGCCGAACGACTACGCCAAGGACGAGAGCTGGCTGTGCCGCCCTGGCCGCCAGGACGCCTGCGCCGCCGACCAGACCGCCACGGTGGTCCAGGCCAATGGCGCGACCAGCGTCGAGACGTTCAAGGCCGATCCCAACGCCCCGATCGACTGCTTCTACGTCTATCCGACGGTGTCGAGCGACCCGGGCGGCAATAGCGACATGACGCCGGACCTGCCGGAAAAGGCCGTGGTCGACCAGCAGTTCGCCCGCTTCGGATCGGTCTGCAAGCTGTACGCCCCCAGCTACCGCCAGGTGACCATCGCGGCCCTGCGCAAGATGATGATGGGCCAGGCCTCGGGCGGCGACGGCGAACTGGCCTATGCCGACGTCCGCGACGCCTGGAAGGACTATCTGGCCCGCGACAACAAGGGCCGCGGCGTGGTGCTGGTTGGTCACTCGCAGGGATCGAACGTCCTGCTGCGGCTGATCAAGGAGGAGATCGACGGCAAGCCGGTGCAGAAGCAGCTGGTCTCGGCCCTGATCCTGGGCATGAACACGCCGGTCGATCCGGCCAAGGACGCCTACGGCTCGCTGCCCCTGTGCCGCCAGGCCGGCCAGATCGGCTGCGTGATCAGCTACGTCTCGTTCCGCGCCGACGTCCCGCCGCCGGCGACCAGCAAGTTCTTCGGCAAGGTGGCCGAGCCCGGCATGAAGGCCGCCTGCGTGAACCCGGCGGCCTTGGCCGGCGGCTCGGCCCCGCTGCACGGCTATTTCAGCGACCGCACGATCATGGGCACGGCCATGCGCCCGGCCACGGTCTGGGCCAGGGACGTGACGGTGGCGACGCCCTATGTGGCGCTGCCGGGCCTGGTCTCGGCCGAGTGCGTCAGCAAGGACGGCTTCGACTATCTGGCCGTGTCCGTGCATCCCGACAAGGCCGACCCGCGCGCCGACAACATCCCCGGCGACCTGCTGGTGCTGGGCCAGCCGCTGAAGGACTGGGGCCTGCACCTGGTGGACGTGAACCTGGCGATGGGGGATCTGGTGAGCGTGGTCGGCGAGCAGTCGAAGGCTTACGCGGCGAAATAGGTCCGTGGCTCACCCACTTGCCCCCACCTGACGGCTTCGCCGTCTGTCCGCCCCCATAGGGGGCGGAGCCGCAAGGCGCCGAACGCGAAGCTCTTCCCCCTTTGGGGGAAGACGATCGCGAAGCGATCCGTAGGGGGCAAGTGATGCTGGACGAGATTGGGACGGGCACATCCGCCCGTCCCCCGCGAGCGCCTCGCTACTTCGTCACGCCCTTGAACACGGTCAGGCCCAGCACGAAGAAAATGATGCAGCCGATCAGGAACAGGAAGAACAGGATCTTGGCGATGCCGGCCGCGGCGCCGGCGATGCCGCCGAAGCCCAGGGCGCCGGCGATCAGGGCGACGACCGCCAGGATGATGGCCCATTTCAACATGATGGTTTCCTCAAGCAAGTGCGCCCGCCCGTCGCGAGCTTCGCCAAGGCAAACGCCCCCTTGCCGCGCGACGTTCCTTGTCTTCGCCGCGTTCGCTGGGTAACCCATCATTCATGGCCTCCAAGCCCGAAAGCCCGACCGAACCGTTCAAGCGCGCCCTGGCCCACGCGGCGCGGTCGCTCGCCGAGACCCCCGACCTGGAGGTGGTGTTCTCGGGCGAGGGTCCCAGCCTGGTCGGCAACCGGGCTGTGCTGCCCCATCCGCCGCGCGACCTGAACCCCAAGGAGGCCGCCCGCATCCGGGGCCTGGCCGACCAGATGGCCCTGCGCCTGGCCCACCACGACGCGGTCTCGCACGCCCGCGCCCGCCCCAGCTCGCCCGACGGCCAGGCGGCCTTCGAGGCCATCGAGCAGGCACGGATCGAGGCGATTGGATCCAACGCCCTCGGCGGCGTGCGCGCCAACCTGACCGCCGCCCTGGAGGCCCGCCTCGAAAAGCAGGGCCTGACCCGCGCGGTCGCCACCGACCGCCAGTCGGCCCCGATGGCCGAGATCCTGTCGCTGATGGTCCGCGAGCGCCTGACCGGCGACGCCCCGCCCGAGGGCGCCAAGGCCCTGGTCGACATCCTGCGCGCCGATATCGAGAACCGGGCCGGCAAGGACCTGGACCGTCTGGCCGCCGCCATCGACGACCAGGCCGCCTTCGCCAGGGTCACCCGCGAGATCCTGCGCGACCTGGACCTGGGCGAGGACATGTCCGACGCCACCGAACAGTCCGACGAGGACGAGGGCGAGGAGGACCAGAACACCGAGGCCTCGGAAGACGATTCCGGCGAAGGCGAGGGCGAGCAGTCCGACGGCGCCCAGCCCGAGCAGGCCGAGACCTCGGACCGCGAGTCCGAGGCCGGCGACGAGGAGATGGTCCAGTCCGAGCAGGACGGCGATCCCGAGGAGACCGAGGAAGCCCCCGAGATGGGCGACGGCGCCAAGCCGGCCCGTCCCGACGCCGGGCAGGGCGGCGCCCACGAGCCGGCCTACAAGATCTTCACCACGGCCCATGACGAGGTGGTGCCGGCCGAGGAGCTGTGCGACGCCGACGAGCTGACCCGCCTGCGCGCCTATCTGGACCAGCAGCTGGCCGCGTTCTCGAGCGTGGTCTCGCGCCTGGCCAACAAGCTGCAGCGTCGCCTGCTAGCCCAGCAGAACCGCGCCTGGACCTTCGACCTGGAGGAGGGGATGCTGGACGTCGCCCGCCTGACCCGGGTGATCATCGACCCCACCGCCCCCCTGTCGTTCAAGCAGGAGGAGGACGTCGAGTTCCGCGACACCGTCGTCACCCTGCTGATCGACAATTCCGGCTCGATGCGCGGCCGGCCGATCATGGTGGCGGCCGTCTGCGCCGACATCCTGGCCCGCACGCTGGAGCGCTGCGCGGTCAAGGTCGAGGTGCTGGGCTTCACCACCCGCGCCTGGAAGGGCGGCACGGCCCGCGACGAGTGGATCAAGGCCGGCAAACCGCCCGCGCCGGGCCGCCTGAACGACCTGCGCCACATCATCTACAAGAGCGCCGACGCGCCCTGGCGCCGGGCCCGCAAGAACCTGGGCCTGATGATGCGCGAAGGGCTACTGAAGGAAAACATCGACGGCGAGGCTCTGATGTGGGCCCACCAGCGCCTGATCGGCCGGCCCGAAGCCCGCCGCATTCTGATGGTGATCTCGGACGGCGCGCCGGTGGACGACTCCACCCTCAGCGTCAATTCGGGCCACTATCTGGAGCGCCACTTGCGTCAGGTCATCGCCGAGATCGAGACTCGCAGCCCCGTCGAGCTGATCGCCGTCGGCATCGGCCACGACGTGACGCGCTACTACCGCCGGGCGGTGACCATCGTCGACGTCGAGCAGCTGGGCGGCGCCCTGGTCGACCAGCTGGCCGGCCTGTTCGACGAGGAGCCCAAGGCCGTGAAGCGGGCGAGGGGGCTTCTGGCCGCCCCGCCGACCGTCCAGCCCCAGGCCCCGAAAGCGTCCCGCAAGGTCCCCGCGTGATCGGACTGCGCGGCTTTCTGATGCTGGGCCTGGTGTCGGTGGCGCTGGGCCAGTGCGCCAAGGCGCCGCCGCAGCCGGCCGTCCTGCCGGTCGCCCCGGTCAAGGTCGGTCCCGAGATCAGCCTGACGACCACGCCCGTGCCGCTCAGCAGCGCCAATCCGCCGCCTGTCTCCATCGGCCGCTTCGTCTATGCCGGCGGCGTGGCGATCAGCAGCCCCGACACCCAGCGCCTGCACGGTCTGTCGGACCTGAAGTTCGGCCCCGACGGCGGGATCGTGGCGGTTAGCGACGACGGCGACCTGTTCGAGGCGCGGCTGAAGCTGGACGAGACCGGCCGCCTGGTCGGGCTGACCGACGGCAAGCTTTCGCCTCTCAAGGGCCTGGACGGCCAGCCGCTGCAAGGCAAGGCCAAGGGCGACGCCGAGGGGCTGGCGATCCTGCCCAACGGCGACCGCCTGGTCAGCTTCGAGCGCGATCATCGCATCTGGCTGTATCCGCGCCAGAGCGACGGGACCTACGGCCTGCCGCGCGCGGTCAACAAGCCCGCCACCACCTTCCCCGACAACGAGGGCATGGAGGCCCTGACCGCCTATCCGATCGCGGGCCCCGACGCCTATCTGGTGGGCGGCGAGGAGGGCGAGGTGTGGCTGTGCCGATTGACCGTCCCGTGCGTGGGCCTTGCGCCGCAGTCGCCGCCCGACTTCACCTGGGGCCTGTCCAGCTTCGCGGCCTTCGAGGGCCAGTCGGTGGCGGCCCTGTTCCGCGCCTACGACCCGATCCGCGGCTGGCGCGGCCAAGTGCGGTTCGTGATCGACCCCCGCGCCCCGGCCGCCAGGCAGTTCCTGGCCGCCACCCTGACCCTGGACGGGGCCGTCAGCCGCGACAACTTCGAGGGCGTAGCGCTGACCAAGTCGCCCGCCAATTCCCCCATGGCCGGGGCGACGCGGATCTACATCCTCTCGGACGACAACGACGCCCCGCAGGAACGCACCCTGCTGATGGCCTTCGACTGGACCGCGCCCCCGCCCGCGCCGCCGGCGCCGCCCAAGAAGCCGGCCCGGCGGCGCTGACTCCTTCCCTCCCCCTCGTGGGGAGGGTGGCCCTGGCAGCGCCAGGGTCGGGTGGGGCCTACCGAGTCAGCAGAACAAGCCCCGTCAAACACCCTGCACCGATCCCCCACCCGTCGGCTTCGCCGCCACCCTCCCCGCGAGGGGGAGGGAAGAGCTTGAATTGGAGGCAGCTCTGCCATGGATGCGGGCGAACACCCCTGCTGCAAGGTAGTTTCCTTTGAAACTCAATGTTTTACTTCAAAAGACAGCGTTGTCATGTTATCGCTGACTTCGATGGAATGAACGGGCGAGATCCTAACGGCCATCAGAGGAACGCATCGGGAGGAGGTTGAACCCCAACCCCCTTTCGGAACTCAACATCATGAAGACTCTGTTTGTTCTGGCCGCTTCGGCCATCGCCCTGACGACCGCTTCGTCGGCCTTCGCCGGTGAGCAGACCGTCAAGATCCGCGGTCGCGCCGACGCCGCCATCCACGCCGACATCGTCTCGGCCGCCTCGTCGATCTGCCGCGAGGACGTGGGCAGCCACGCCAACGACCTCTACGCCTACTGCGTCCGCGAAGTGACCCGCGCCGCCGTCCAGAAGGCCGGCAGCCCCACCCTGAAGGCCTACGACCGCCAGGCGTTCCGCGCCAACGGTCTGCTGAAGGCCAGCTACTAAGCCATGCCCGCGGGCGGCGGGATTCGTCTCGCCGCCTCACTCTTCCACCGTCTCTCCGGCGAAGGCCGGGGTCCAGGTGAAGCCATGAGCTGCTCTGGATGAATCTGGATCCCGGCGTTCGCCGGGAAGGCGGGAAGATGGCGCGTTTATGAGTAGAAGCGCGCCGTTTACCACATCATTTCGTGTCAACGGATTTTGCGACCGCACTGCAACATAACCGTTGATAAGTGATGTGCGGCAAGTTACAGCTTGAGCAAGGTGGCAGAGCGGGCGAGATCCTGGACCAGCCGCCGAGGGGAAACGCATTTCGGACGGGTTGAAAATCAACGCTGTCTTGGAATCCGTCCCATGATCCGCACCATCGTCCTGGCCGCCTCGGCCGTCGCCCTGTTCGCCGCCGCTCCCGCCGGCGCCAGCGAAATCCGCATTCAGACCGCCGGCAAGGCTCCGGCCGAACTGCGCGCCGAGATCGTCAAGGCCGCCTCGACCGTCTGCTGGCAGTCCGTCCGTGGCGAAGCCCTGGCCACCTACCTCTATTCCTCGTGCGTGCGCGCCTCGGTCAACGACGCGGTCAGCAAGCTGAACAACCCGGAACTGGCCTCGTACAACGAGACCAACCCGGCCGTCCGCGCCCGCTAAGCCCGATTTGCGAGGCCAGTAAGCGTAAAGTTCGAGGGGGCGGCGTACCGGCCCTCTCCGCCTCGCGAATGCAAGAAGCCCTCCCCGGCGACGGGGAGGGCTTTTTCGTGACAGGCTCCGACTATCGGGCAGGCGCCCGAATTCAGGCGTCCCGCAGATAGATGGTCCTGCTGGGACCGCGCAGCAGCAGGCCGACAAGCACGCCTACCGTGGCGGCGATGCCGACAGCGACGGCTGGCCGCATCTGGACATAGGCCTCCAGATCTTCGTAGCGTCGTTCCAACTGCTCGCGAGTGCGGCCCACGACGTCCTGCACCTTTTCCCGGGTGTCGCCGAGGGTCTCGGCGGCGGCGCTCTTCAGTTCGACGTAGGCGTCCTGGGCGGAACTCGCCGCGGACTTCAGTTTCGCCTTGGCGGCGCCGTTGGCGGGCGAGGCGGATGTGGGAAAGTCGGTCATGGCGAGGTCCTGAAGGTCGGCGTTATCGCAAGGCAGCCGCGCCTCCGGAAACCTTCCGGAGGCGCGCGCCGGCTAGTATTCGCGCGGCGTGGAGCCCAGGCCCGTGGAGGGCTGAGTACGGCGGCGATCTTCGTCGTCGATCACCGGATCCAGGCCGGCGTCGCCGAACGAGCGGTCCTCGGCGCCGTAGAGGGTGCGCTCGCGGCGCACCTGTTCGGCGGTGTAGGGGCCGGCGTCCTGGTCGAAGCGCGACCAGCCTTCGCTGCGATAGGCCTCGCCTCGCGTCTGGGCGTCGATGCCGCGACGACCGTCGAGGATCTGCTCGATCCGGGCCGCGTCGTCGTCGTCGGCCTTGACGCTGACCAGGGTGCCGCCGCGACGCACGCCCTCCGAATAGACATTGGCCTCCTCGTCGGTGTGGCCGGCGTCCTTCAGGGCGCCCAGCAGGCCGCCGGTCGCCGCGCCCGCCACGGCGCCGATCGCCGCGCCGACGGCGGTCGAGGCCAGCCAGCCGGCCGCCACGACGGGGCCGAGGCCCGGAATCGCCAGCATGCCCAACCCGGCCAGCAGACCGGTGCCGCCGCCGATCAGACCGCCGGTGGCGGCGCCTTCGCCCGCGCCCTCGGCGGTTTCGTTGTCGCCATCGCGATTGGCGTCGCCCAGCGGGCCGGCGTCGCGCTTGCCGTCATGCCAGTTGTCGGCGTTGTTGGAGACCAGGCTGATGCGGTCGCGGTCGACGCCGCCGCGTTCCAGATCCTCGACGGCGCCGAGGGCTTGGGTGTGGGTGTCGTACAGACGGGTGATGGTTCTGCTCATGGTCGTGTCCTCGAATGTCTTTTGATGGTTGTGTCGACAGGCGGCGGCGATCTAGAGCGCGGTGACGGCGCCCTTGTAGTCGACCGAAACGGTGACCGAGGTGCCGTCCTTGGTCGCCGGGCCCTGCCACAGGCCGTTGGTGTTCTGGGTCAGGGCTCCGACGCCGGTGTAGCCGGCCGACTCGATGGCGCTCTTGGCCTGGGCTTCGGTGTAGGAGCTGGCGCCGGGGGTCGGGCCGCTTTCACCGGTGGTCGGGGTCGTGTCGACCGCTTCGTTGCGCGGCGCTTCCGAACTGGAGACGACGGGGCCGGCGGTCCGATCGGCGCCGGCGTCGGCCTCGGTCTTCGGGCCGCAGGCGGTCATGGTCGCCGCTGCCAGAGCGAGGACTGCTAGGGTTCTGATCATGGTGTTGTGCTCCCAAAAGTGGGAGAGGAAGCCCTCGGCGACGGGGTTGGTTCCAACCGTCAGCACGAGGTTCTGGGGCCTTCGGCGCTTGGGTCGGATAGGCGACAAACGGGGTTTGGAGCGGTCCTGCGGACCATCAAACGCGAAAAGGCCCGCGAGGCGAACCTCGCGGGCCTTACGTCGGCGTTAGCCGAGAATGCTTAGGCGGCGACCGCGGCGGCCTTGGCCTTGGCCTTGACCTGCGCCTTGATCTTCAGGGCGCGCGGCGACAGCTGCTCGTCCTTGGCGCCCAGCAGGAACACGTCCAGGCCGCCCCGGAAGTCCAGGGTGCGCAGGGCGGCGTTGCTGATGCGCAGCTTGAAGGTCTGACCCAGCGAGTCCGACTGCAAGGTGGCGGGCGACAGGGCCGGCAGGAAGCGGCGCTTGGTCTTGATGTTCGAGTGGCTCACATTGTGGCCGACCATCGGACCGATCCCGGTGAGTTCGCAACGGCGCGACATGGCGGATACCTTGGGCTTGGGCGAAGCCGAGGCTTCGCAACATGAATTCAGGCGCGCGAGGGACGGACCGCCGCGCGAGAGCGGGCGATATAGGCGAAGGGGGCTTGCCGAGTCAAGCCGCGCGACGCTGGTCCGGCCAAATGTCGCCGCCCAAACATGGCCATCAGGCGCGGTTCATCTGCCGCCTCTATATCGTCCCCTATATAGAGACGACCCGAAGAGAAGGAATCCCATGCGCCTGCCTGCTTCCGTCGCGATCCCCGTTCTGGCGACGGTCGTCGCCGCCAGCGCCGCCGTCGCCCTGGCCGGACCCCAGGAGGCCGGCTCGAAGGCCGCGACCACGATTCTGACCGGCCAATGGGAATACAACACGCGGGTCGGACCGATTCCCATCGACAGCGACCTGCACTGCCTGACCCAGAAGGACGTCGAGAACTTCAATCGCGGCATTTGCCTCAAGCGCTACACCTGCGACTACGACACCCGCGTGGTGCGGGACGGCAAGATCGCGCTGCAGGGCACCTGGACCGACAAGAAGGGCCGCGTCGCCCCGGTCAAGGCCAAGGGCTCCTATACGCCCGAGAGCTTCACGATCGCGGTCAACGGCAAGACGGTCAACGGCCTGCCCATGGCCGCCACGCTGAACGCCAAGCGCGTCAGCGCCACCTGCCCGACCAGCTAGTCCTGCTCGAATAACGCTGGTTGCCAAGCTTGCCGTCCCGCGCGAAGACTATCGCCGCCGCAACCGGGGATAGCTTCGGCCGGCTCAGGGGAGCTTTTCATGGCCGACACCGTCAATGCGCAGATCACCGACGCCGTCACCCAGTCCAACGTCAAGGTGTTGGGCGAGGCCCCCGCCATGGCCATGGGGTCGATCTATCAGAGCTTGGCCCACTCAACGGGCATACTTTACGAAAACGCGGTGGCCGCCCAGCAGAACCAGGCGACCCTGGCCCAGGCCGCGACCAATCAGGGGGTGATGCAGATCTACAGCCTGGACACCACCGCCGCGGCCGCCGCCGTGGCGAAGCTGGGCCAGTCCGACGTTCCAGACAACATGCTGTCGCTTCTGGCCGCGCTGCGCGCCTTCGGCTCGGGCGATGGCCAGGCCCAGGCGGTGGACGCCGCGCTCGACGCCATCAAGGCCCTGACGCCCACGCCCGCCCAGCCATCGGCGCCCCAGCCAGCGCCGGCCAAGCCCGCCTCCGCCAAGCCGAAGGCCTGACATGGCCGCCGCCCCGACCGCAGCCGAAGCGGCCTCCTCCTCGGGGGAGGCGGCAGACCCGTTGGCCGTCGCCCTGCGGGCGGCCGCCGTTCAATCCGTCGCCCTGGTCTTGGTCAACGCCGCCCAGCATCTGCAGCGCACAGCCGCCCTGGTCGAGGCGGCGACCGCCGCCAGCCTGGCCCGCGCCCTGATGCCGGGAGCCAAGCCCGACGACGGCTGGACCACGGCGCTGGAGGTCTCGCGCCAGGCGATGGTCGAGGCTTCTGAAGCCTATCGCCAGGCCCTGAGCGCGGCGATCGACCTGGGCAAGGCGATCGCGCCTTGAAGGCCAGCGGAACGGCTCAAACGTCGCCATGCCGATTGTGGTTAATCCGAATTAAGCTACAATAGCTGGTAGGGAACAAACACTGAATCGGGCGAAGTCGCTGATTCGGTCATGATTCGTTTCGCTCGTGTTCGGGCGAAGGTTAGTTGCCGTTAACCGGTCAAGCTTTCCGTCCTTCACGCCCTTATCTGATCGGCGCCTCCAGCGCTGTGGCGACCAGCTGCGTATCCATGTACTCGGTCAGCGAGACGATCTTGCCGCCGGCCAGCCGGCAGACCCAGCAATAGGTGTTGTCATAGCGCTGGCCGGTCTTGGTGGCGACCTTGCCGCGGCACTCGACGACGACGGTGTCGCCTTCGGCGATGATCGTGTCCGCCACATTGACGTACTGGTCCGCGAACTGGGCGAACAGCGGGGTCAGCAGGTCGCGGCGGATGGCGGTCTTGCCGGTGTAGACACCGCTCCAGGCGCTGGTCCCGATCATCCGCCAGACGGTGGTCTCGTCCAAGCTGTCGAGGAACAGGCGGGCATCGCCGCGCGCCAGGCCGTCGAAGATCTGGCGCATCAATTGCTTGTTGTCGTCGGTGACGCTCATGGCGGCTCTCCAGGGGGAGCCTGATCATCCAACGGCGGCGATCATTCATCCAATCGATGCCCGTGATGATCTATATTCGCTGGATGAACCTTGCCGGCCTTGACCTGAACCTGCTGGTCGCCCTGGACGCCTTGCTGGCGGAAGCCAGCGTGGGGCGCGCGGCGGTCCGCCTGAACCTGTCGCAACCGGCGGTCAGCCACGCCCTGCGCCGGCTGCGCGAGGCGACGGGCGATCCGCTGCTGGTGCGGGTAGGGGCGCGCATGGAGCCGACGCCGCGCGCCCAGGCTCTGCGGGCGCCCCTGGCCCAGGCGCTGGACCAGGTGCGGGGCCTGTTCCAGGCGCAGGACTTCGACCCGGCCACCAGCACGCGCGGCTTTCGGCTGATGATGCCCGACCTCTGCGTCGACCTGCTGATGCCGACGGTGCTGCAGCGGGTCGCGGACGCCGCGCCCGGCGTGCGGCTGGATGTCGTGCCCTGGCGCGGACCGGCCGTGCTGACCCCGGACTTCGCCCGCACCGTCGATCTGGTGGTCGCCTGGACCGGCGAGGCCTATCCCGGCTTTCACCGCCAGTCGCTCTACACCGACCGCGACGCCCTGGCCGTGCGGCGTGGCCATCCCGCCGCCGGGCGGCTGTCGGACCTGGCGGGGTTCAACGCCGCTCGCCACGTGGCCGTGATCGGGACGGGCGAGCGCGACGACGCCATCGAGGCCTTCCTGCGCCAGAACGGCATCGAGCGCCGGATCGCCCTGGCCGTGCCTAGCTACCTGCAGGCCCTGCGGATGTGCGCCCGCTCGGACCTCGTGGCCTTCGTGCCGGGCCGGCTGATCGCGGCCTTGGCCGAGCCGCTCGACTTGGTGCAGGTCGAGCCGCCGATCGATCCGGGCGAGGACCGGCAGTACCTGTTCCACCCGGTGGTGGCCCAGATGGACCCGGGGTCGGTGTGGATCAGGGAGTTGGTGCTGCGGGTGGGCCGGGGGCTCTAGCGGCCCCGCGCCGGCGCCACCGAGAATTCCAGGTCGAACAGGGTCGGGACGTCGTTCGTCTTCGCCCGCTCGATCGTCAGCATCCGCGCCTTGGTCTCGACGCCGCCAGGGGCCGAGAAGCCGCCGCTCTTGCCGCCCGTGGCCAGCACGCGGTGGCAGGGGACGATAATCGGCCAGGGGTTCTCGCCCAGGGCCTTGCCGATGGCCCGCGCCGCGCCGGGTTCGTTCATGGCCTTGGCGATCTGCCCATAGGTCGAGGTCTCGCCGGGCGGGATGGCGCGGGCGATCTCGTAGACGCGGCGGTTGAAGGGCGAGACGACGGCGAAATCCAGCTCGACGTCGATCAGATCGTCACGCTCGCCGGCCAGCAGGTCGTTGATCCGCTCGATCGTCCGCTGGACGGCGGGCGGCGGCGGCGTGGTCTCGACCGCGTCCGGATAGCGCCGGCGCAGGCGAGCCCAGGCGGCGCCCGGCGCGGCCTCGGGCAGCTGCGCCCCGACCAGCCCCCGCTCGCCCCAGGCCAGGCCGCACAGTCCGATCGGCGTTTCGAAGAGGGTGAAGCCCTGGGTCATGGACGGGGACTATACCAGCGGGGCGCGGGGTTTGGAGGGGGCTGGGCTCATGTCGCGCGGGCGGTCTGAGGCGCGAGACGCAGCCGCAGTTCGCTCAGCCCAAGAAAACCCAGGCCCAGGCCTAACGCCAAGGCCAGCGGGTCCAGTCCGGCGGGGTGCAGACGCACGTCCAGCGGCAGGAGCCGGACGCCGACGCCACCGACGATCAAGGTCGAGTCGCCTGGCGAAACGGCGCGCCACAAGAGCAAAGCCGCGTTGGCCAAAGCCAGGGCGCAGAGCACCCAGCGCAGAGCCTCGACCCGCGCTCGCCGGCCGGCCGACGGTGGGCGGGGCTCGCCCACGCCACTAGAGAGGTAGGCGCCGCCGTCTAACAGCGCGCCGGCCAGCCACAGCAAGCCCGCTGGCAGCCATGCCGCGAGAGGCAGGCGATGGTTGGCTAACAGGGACACGACGACCACCAGGATCAGATAGCCGACGATGAAGCCAAAACCCCACAGCGCGGTCGATCGCATGTCTGCCCTTGCGTCCATGACCGCGCTCCTGCCTGAGGTTGAGGCCAGAATAGCGTCAACCGGTCGCGCCGGCACCGTCTCTAGCGCGCCGCCAGGCGGAAAGCTTTCAATCTTCGCCGTTCCTGGCCTAGTTTTCCGTTTCTTGCTGTCCCGGAGATCGCCTTGCGCCGCATCCTCACCCTCGCCGCCCTGCTGGCCAGCGCCAGCGCGGTCCCCGCGTTCGCCGGCGACATCCTGATCCATGGCGGGCCGATCCATACCGGCGTCGCCGCCGCGCCCACCGCCCAGGCCGTGCTGATCCGCGACGACCGCATCGCCTTCGTCGGCGACCTGACCGCCGCCAGGGCCAAGGCCGCCAAGGACGCCCGCGACATCGACCTGAAGGGCGCCGCCGCCTTCCCCGGCTTCGTCGACGCCCACGCCCACCTGACCGGGATCGGCCTGCGCGAGTTGACCCTGAACCTGGACCAGACCGACTCGGTCGAGGCCCTGGTCGCCGCCGTGAAGGCGTATGCCGCCGCCCACCCCGACGGCCCGATCTTCGGTCGCGGCTGGATCGAGACCCACTGGTCCGAAAAGCGCTTCCCCAACCGCGCCGACCTGGACCGCGCCGCGCCCGGTCGGGTGATCGTGCTGGAACGGTCCGACGGCCACGCCTCGGTCGCCTCCACCGCCGCTCTCGCCGCCGCCAAGGTCACGCGGGACACCGCCGCCCCGGCCGGCGGCCAGATCCTCAAGGGCGCGGACGGGGCGCCCGACGGCATGCTGATCGACCACGCCCAGAGCCTGATCGCCGGCGTGATCCCGCCGCCGTCCGAGGCTCTCAAGCGCCAGGCCCTGGAAAAGGCCGGCGCCCTCTACGCCTCGCGCGGCTGGACGGGCCTGGGCAATATGAGCGTCGAGGCGCCGGACCTGGCGATCCTGACCAGCCTGGCGGCGGAGCGGAAGTTCAGCCTGCGCGTCGACAACTACATGGACCCCAGCGGCGCGGCCGAGGTCCTGGCCAAGGGGCCCTCAACCGACGCCACCGGCCTGATCCAGGTGCGCGGGATCAAGCTCTACATGGACGGCGCGCTAGGCTCGCGCGGCGCGGCGCTGCTCGAGCCCTACAGCGACGCCGAGGGCCTGGGCCTGCAGCTGACCCCGCGCGACAAGGGCCTGGCGCTGATGAAAGCGGCCAAGGCCGTGAACGCCCAGGTCGCCATGCACGCCATCGGCGATCGCGGCAACCGCATGGTGCTGGACTGGTTCGGCGAGACCTTGGCCGGCGACACCAAGGCCCGCTGGCGGATCGAGCATGCCCAGATCGTCGCCGACACCGACCTGCCGCGCTTTGCCAAAATGGGCGTCATCGCCTCGATGCAGCCCAGCCACGCGATCGGCGACCTCTATTTCGCCCCGGCGCGCCTGGGCAAGGCCCGCCTGCACGAGGGCTATCGCTGGAACGACTTCCTCAAGAGCGGCGCGGTGATCGCCGCCGGCTCGGACGCCCCGGTCGAGGTCGGCGATCCCCGCATCGAGTTCTACGCCGCCGTCCATCGCCACAGCCTGACCGGCTTCGCCAACGCCGACTGGCATCTGGACGAGGCCGTCAGCCGCGACCAGGCCCTGCGCATGCTGACCTGGGCCCCCGCCTACGCCGCCTTCGCGGAGAAGGATCGCGGGACGTTGGAGGTTGGCAAGAAGGCGGACGTCACGGTGTTTTCCAAGGACCTGATGACCGTGCCCCCGGCCGAGATCCTGAAGGCCGCCGCGGTGCTGACCCTCGTCGACGGCAAGGTGGTGTTCGAGAAGTAGGGCTTTAATCTCCCAGCGCTTGTCTGGGATGACGGCCGCGCGCTCACCACTCGACCAGGGCCAGCCCCGGGATGTCGTGGAAGTCGGCCGCGTTGCGCGTGACCAGCGTGGCGCGGTGCACCAAGGCTTGGGCGGCGATCATGCGGTCCAGGATCTTGCGGCGCGAATAACCGGCCGCTTCCACGATCGCGCGGTAGGCGTCGGCGGCCTCGCGGTCGAAGTCCAGAACGGGCAGGGCGTCGAGCATCAGATCGAGCCGAGCCCGCCGCACGCCCGCTTCGGACGGTTCGCGATAGACCCCGCCCTCGAGTTCGACCCGCGAGATGATCGACAGCAGGACGGGACCTTCCAGGACGGCGATCTTCGCGGTGACTAGCGGATCGCCGTCACGCAGATGGATGGCGATGTTGGTGTCGAGGACGTGGGTCAAAGGCCGGGACGTTCATCCAATGGCTCATCGTCCCGGATTTCGACGCTGGAGGGGCGCGGCAGGGCGGCGAGGCGCTCGACGAGCGCGGCCACCGAGGTTCGGGCGGGATAGATCGTCAGGACGTCACCGGATCGTACAAGCGTCAGCTCTACGTCCGCGCCGAACGCCATGTCGCGCGGCAACCTGACCGCTTCGCTATTGCCGCTTCTGAACGTCTTGCTGGTTGTCGTCGCCATCGCCCTTGCTCCGTCAACACATGTATATACGATGGTCTGGACGGTTTCTAGATGCATGCCGGGACTTGGCGCGCCAAACCGTCCTGACCGTCTACGGGGTCTAGCGGGTCGGGCCTGTTCGGATGAGGGCCGGAGCTTCTAAAGAGACGCCTGCACGCCCGCCTGGGCCAGCCCGGGCGCGGCGCTGTCCGGCCGAATCCAGGCCGCCCCGCCATCCCGTGTCCGCGCCGGGCTCAGCGAGGCCAGGGCCACCAGCAGCGCGCCGCCGCCGGCCAGGGCGTCCTCGGTGACGGCCACCGGCCAGTCCTTGCCGGCCGCCTTGGCCAGTTTCAAGCGCAGGGCGTGGCCCAGCAGGGTGGCCACGGCGGCGCCCACCGCGCCGGAGACGGCGGCGAGTCCGGCCACCGGGCGTCCCGCGCCCAGGGCCGCGCCGGCCAGGGCGCCGCTGGCGGCCCGCGCGGCGATCGCCGCCGGCTGGGTGCGCGAAGGCGTGGCGGGCAGCTTGTCGATCACCAGCTCGCTCAGCGCCATCGGCGTGGTCACGGCCACGGCCCAGGGCGAGGCCAGGAAGGCCAGCTTCGAGCCCTTCAGGTCGATCCAGCCCAGCCGCGCGGCCCAGGTGACGGCGGTGATCGGAGCGCTGGTGCGCGGGCCGGCCGTGGCGCCCAGCAGGAAGGCCAGGCCGATCGTGCGCCAGTCGTCGGGCGTCTGGTCCAGGCTCACATGGCGGGCCGGGCTCTTGCGGAAGGGCAGGGTGGCGATCCCGTCGCGCACCCGTATGAAGAACCGGCGAAACAGCTTGCGCGCGCTCTCGGTCACCAGGCCGAACACCAGGTGCGAGGCATAGGAATAGGGGTGCGAGCTCAGCGGCGCCTTGGTCGGCCCAGGACCCAGCCCCGTCAACGGCACGGCCGCCTCGTCCAGCACGGTGGCCGCCGTGACGCCGAACACCGCGCCCTGGCCCGCCGTGACCTTGGGCTGGCGCTCGGCCGCCAGGCCGTAGAGGCCGCCGACCAGGCTGCCGACGATATAGTGGACCGCCTCGCCCGCCGCCGGTCGGCGATCCTTGGGGATGGCCTTGCCGGTCAGCAGTTTCGACGCGCGGTTGGCGGCGGTCTCGGTGGACGGCGTGCCGGTCCCGCCCAGGCCCGGCCTGATCGCCTCGCCGACGAAGGTCTGGAACCGGGTCATGGCCCAGGACGCCACGAGACCCGCGGCGAGACCGGCGGCCAGGCCGACCAGAGGGGCGGGGGCGTCGTCGGTCTGGGCGGATGAGGGCATGGCGTGATCCTTGGCTGCCCTGCCTGAACCTTCGGCCGCCGCGCCGGTTCCTCGCTAGAGAGCCCCCAGATGGGCGTGCAGACAGCGGCTTGCTCGCGCAGGCGGCGCCTTAGCTCTGTCTCCCCCTGTCCCGTCAGCTGGGCCTGTGGCTAGCCGCCCCATCCCGTGAGCGCCAGGAACGTCGCGCCGACGTCGTGGACTGGGCCGTCCTCGGGGCTCCAGCGATCGGCGAAATGCACACGACCTGTCTCGACGCCTTCGAAGATCCACTGCGTCCCGTCCAAGCCCACCGCACAGTCGCCCGACGGGGCGGTCATGATCCGGCTGTCCTTCAACACGCGCAGGACGGTGCTCGTCTCGGCGGGCGACAGCACGCGCTCGATCTTGCCGGCAAGCTGGCCCGGCTCGTAGCCGCCCTGGCCCGACAACCGCTTGGCCGTCATCGCCATTCTCCCGTCGGGAAGCTCGTCCAGGCGCACGACGATGGGAGCGTCGAACGTGGGGATCAGGGTGAAGCGAAAGGTCCGACGCGCAGGTCGGCTGGTGTCCTGCGCCTGAAGATAAAGCGAGGGCTCATCGGCGGCGCGCCAGATCTTCCCGTACCATTCGGCCCGGAAATCATCCATCGGCGGAGGCGCGGTTCGACCTCTCGCCGCGCAGTTAACCGCGGTGGTGAAGGTTTCCGGCGGGAAGTAGCTGGCCAGATCGCCGCGCGTCGGCGCCGATATGACGGCGGCTCCCAATGCCACGGCGGCGGCGAGTAGGCCAGCGGTCAGCAGGGGCGGCGGTGATACGATCATGACCGATGGTGGCTCCCTGCAAGCGGCGCCGTCAATCCGCCGCCGCGACGTCCAGTCGCCCTCGATAGCGCACGCCCCCGCTTGCTTCGCCCCGATTCCCACACCACCTTGAATCCATGAGCGACCGTTCCGCAGGACTGGCCCCTTCCAAGCTGACGGCGGTGCTCGGCCCCACCAATACCGGCAAGACCCACCTGGCCGTCGAGCGGATGCTGGGCCATGCCTCGGGGATGATCGGCCTGCCGCTGCGGCTGCTGGCCCGCGAGATCTACGACCGGATCGTCAAGCTGCGCGGCAAGGCGTCGGTGGCCCTGATCACCGGCGAGGAGAAGATCGTCCCGCCGCGCGCGGCCTATTTCGTCTGCACCGTCGAGGCCATGCCGCTGACTCGCGAAGTCGAGTTCCTGGCCATCGACGAGATCCAGTTGTGCGCCGATCCCGAGCGCGGCCACATCTTCACCCACCGCCTGCTACACGCCCGGGGCCGGTTCGAGACCATGCTGCTGGGCGCCGGGACCATGGCCCCGCTGATCCGCCGCCTGCTGCCCGACGCCGAGATCGTCAGCCGCGAGCGCTTTTCGAACCTGACCTACGCCGGATCCAAGAAGTTGACCCGCCTGCCGCGCCGCTCGGCGGTGGTCGCCTTCTCGACCGACGCCGTCTACGCCATCGCCGAGCTGATCCGCCGCCAGCGCGGCGGGGCGGCGGTGGTCATGGGCTCGCTCAGCCCCCGCACCCGCAACGCCCAGGTCGCGCTCTACCAGTCCGGCGAGGTCGATTTCCTGGTGGCCACCGACGCCATCGGGATGGGCCTGAACATGGACGTCGACCACGTGGCCTTCGCCGGCCTGCGCAAGTTCGACGGCAAGCGCACCCGCTGGCTGCACCCGCAGGAGGTTGGCCAGATCGCCGGCCGGGCCGGGCGCTACACCCGCGACGGCACGTTCGGCGTCACCGGCGACTGCGAGGAGATGGACGAGGACCTGGTCGAGAGCGTGGTCAACCACCAGTTCGAACCGGTGATGGGCGCGGAATGGCGCAACGCCCGGCTCGACTTCGGCAGCCTGCCTGGCCTGCTGCGCTCGCTGGCCGAGCCGCCCAAGCGCGGGGGGCTGTCGCTGTCCGAGGAGGCGCTGGACGAGCGCACCCTGCGCAAGCTGGCTAGCCAAGAGGACGTGGTCGCCCGCTGCAAGGCCGACCGCTCGGCCCTGATCCGGCTGTGGGACGTGTGCCAGACGCCCGACTTCCGCAAGACCACCGACGACGACCACCAGCGCATGGTCCGCACCCTGTTCGACGACCTGACCACGGGCCGCAAGCGCCTGCCGGAAGACTGGATCGCCGGCCAGTTCAAGGCCCTGGACCGCACCGACGGCGAGATCGACAGCCTGGCCGCGCGGCTGTCGGGGGTACGCACGCTGAGCTACATCGCCAATCGCGGCGACTGGCTGCACAATCCGGTCCACTGGCAGGGCACGACGCGGCAGTTGGAGGACCGCCTCTCCGACACCCTGCACGAAAAGCTGATGGCCCGGTTCATCGACCGGCGCACCAGCGTGCTGATGCGCCAGCTGGGCGATCGCGAGACCATGCTGGCGGGGGTGGGGGCCGACGGAGCGGTGACGGTCGAGGGCCACATCGTCGGCCGGCTGACCGGCGTCACCTTCGTCCAGGAAAAGGGCGGCAGCGCGCTGGAGGAAAAGGCGCTGCGCAACACCGCCCAGCGGGCCGTCACCCCTGAAATCGCAAGACGGCTGGGCAAGCTGGCGGCCGAGGCCGACGACGCCTTCACCCTGACGCCCGACGGCGCGGTGCTGTGGAACGGCGAAGCGGCCGGGGCGGTGCGGTCGGGCGGCGATCTGCTGGCCCCGCGCGCCCGGCTGCTGGGCGAGCTTGGCGACGCGGCGGCGCGGGAGCGGGCCGAACGGCGGCTGGACGCCTTCCTGGCCGGCGAGGTCGATCGCAGGCTGCACGGCCTGCGCAAGCTGCAACGGGCCCTGGCCGGCGGCGAGCTGAAGGGCCTGCCGCGCGGCCTGGCCCACCGGCTGCTGGAGGCCGGCGGGGTGCTGGACAAGCGTGATGTCGACACCGACCTGAAGGCCATGAGCCAGGCCGA